>WNFV01000991.1_pt1 | contig 38990 bp, 50 predicted proteins | sample 5400101 | NCBI WGS metagenome assembly WNFV01 (sample SAMN13153361, study PRJNA577476) | soil metagenome | isolation source: 115 cm soil or saprolite under grassland replicate 1 | place: USA:California | collected 2016-06-15 | reverse complement strand
CGTCGTGTCCGTAAGTCCGTGAGCTATGACGGTTTCGTCCTCGTGAGGGACATTGCGGGCGACGACGGCGCGGAGCGGGCGGCTGCCGCGGTTCACGACGATGTGCGCGACGGCCCCGCGGGACGAGGCAGAAGGATCCGGCGGGCAGGACGGTGATCTGGTCGTCAGTTCGTCACGGTGAACGGACGCATCATGTCGTTGTCTTCGTGCTCGACGATGTGGCAGTGATACACGTAGTCCTGGGGTGCGGTCACGCCCGTCGGCAGGTCGAACTTCGCCCGGATGGTGGTGAACTGGCCGGGGTTCGCCTTGACAGTGTCCTTGAAGCCTCGTTCCTCGGGCGCGGGCGCAAGCATGGGACCCGTCGCGAAGGGGGTCGGGTCGATCCCACCCGGCACCCCGCCCGCGGTCTCGTGCTCTTCTTCGTACGCCTGCACGTCGAAGGGGGTCCGCCCGATCACCTGGAAGGTGACGAGGTGCGTGTGCATCGGGTGCGTGTCGCCGGTCATGTTGACGTAGACCCAGTCCTCCACCGTGCCAGCCTTCGGGGTCTCCGTCGTTGGTCCTTGGTCGAAGTGGACGCCGTTCAGGTTCAAGAACCACGTCGGATCGTCGGTGTCGATCTCGTTGAGAGTGATGTACCGAGTCGCGACCGGATCGCCGAGGTCGGCCTTGCGACCGGGCAGGGATGCAGGAATCGATGTGGGTCCCGGCTGGGAGACCGTCGTACCGACTCGAATCTGCATGACGGACTCGAGCGATGGCGCCGGATTCGACACAGGCCGCCGAGCCCGATGGTTCTTCATCACCAATGTGCTGCCGGCGAACCGGGTGAAATCGACGAGCACGTCAGCGCGTTCGGCGGGCGCCAACACGAGGTGCTTCACCGGCACGGGGACGTCGAACAGTCCGCCCTCGGCACCGATCTGCCACAAGTTCGGACCGCCGATGTCGAGAGTCAGGATCCGGGCGTTGCAGCCGTTCAAGACGCGGAGCCGGTACATCCGGGGTTCGACGTCCACGAACGGCCACACCTTCCCGTTGACGAGCATCGTGTCGCCGAAGTACTCGCCGATCCACGTCGAGTCGGGAATGTCGCTGGCCGGATACAGGAACGTCCCGTCGGGATTGAATCGACGGTCCTGGACAACGAGGGGGATCTCGTAGGCCCCGCCGGGGATCCCGATCCCGTTGGGCTCCTCTCCGGTGTCGAACTCGTCCCGGACGATGTAGGCGGCCGCGAGACCGGCAAAGACATTGAGGCGCGTCGTACCCAAGCCGTGGTCGTGGAACCACAAGAGCGATGCAGGCATCTGCGGTGCCTCGTTGGTGTAGAAGACGGTCTGCTTCTCGCCGACACCAAACCCGTTCGGGGTCACCGAAGGATTGCCGTCGCTGTCCGCCGCGACGAAACCGCCGTGGAGGTGGGTCATCAGGCGCACCTCGTTGCCGAGCGGCGTCAGCCGCGTGTCAACGGGGAGCCAGCCGGGATAGGTCTCAGGTAAGGCGTGGGTGAAGTCCACCGTGAGCGGCGTGCCGGTTTGCGCCACGACCGCCATTCCGAACGAGCCCGCCTGGCCGTCGAGCCCCGAGCCATCGTCATACGCCCACACCGGCGTGGGCAGCAGCTCGGGATGCAGTTGCCGCTGGATCCCGATCTGGGTGAATGAGTACCGATCGGGTCCGCTCGGAGTGGCAACGACGATCCCGGCACCGGGGACCGGAAGACGCTCGAGGTACTTCGTGAGCTGGCCGCCCTTCGCTTCACTCGCGGCCCGAACGCCTCCGGGCCGCGGCACGACGAGCGCGGCGCCCGCGGCCACGCCGTACTGCAGGAAACGCCGGCGGGCCATCGACCCTACGATTGGTCGGTCCATCTCGGCTCCACTCCTGACGTTGGCTGTGTTGGGACGGTCACACGGACTGTGCGAGTCGCGGAAGAGTCAAAGGTCCTTCAGCATCTGGAAGCGCCCGTCCGTATGCAGCGGCCGCGAACAAGAGCTCCGCCACGATGAACAGGACCGTGAGGGCGGTCGTGACCGAGATGGCCAGCATCGTCGCTCCCGCCTCGGCCGGTCCTGGCCATCCCTGCGCGTGAGGTCATCGGGAACCACAGCCAGGCGATGGCAACGACCCCGTGGGCGATCACGACGGAGCCCGCTAGCCGCAAGGCGCGCCTGCGTCGAGATCGGGCCCATGACAACGAGGAACCCTCGTGGGGACGCGCCCTTCGCCGAGCGCTCGCTGACGGCCTGGTCCATCCGGTTCTATCCGTCGTAGACCTGCTGACTCAGCCGTCAGAGGCGCTTCGATCACCGCGGGACGGCGGCAGCCGTGTGGACTTGTAGGTCATGATCATCGCGGCAATCGCGGTTGCCGTTGCGTTCGACTTCACGAACGGCTTCCATGACTCGTCGAACGCGCTCGCCGCGCTCGTCACCACTCGAGCGGCTCGACCGGGCCCGGCGGTGGTGCTGGTCGGGTTGTGCCACATCGCGGGTCCGCTCATCGCCGGCACTGCGGTGTCGAGCACGGTCGGCGGGATCGTCCGACTGTCGTCCGGCGACACAATCGCGGTGGTCGGTGCAGGGTTGACCGGCGCCATGATCTGGAACCTGCTCACGTGGTGGCGGGGACTGCCCTCGAGCTCCAGCCATGCCCTGGTCGGCGGCCTCGTCGGCGCGGCAGTGCTCCACGCCGGGTGGCACGCGGTCCGCTGGGGTGGCCTCGACGGCGTCCGGCCGGTCGGCGTGCTCGGCGTCCTGGTGTCGCTCGCGATCTCGCCGTTGCTCGGGTTCACGGCCGCATTCGTCGCCGCACGCGCTACGCGGCGCGCCCTGCGACGGGCGCGCCGAGAGATCGGTCAGGCGCTACGCCGGAGCGAGTGGGCCACGGCGGCCGCTCTCGCCTTCAGCCACGGCGCCAACGACGCCCAGAAGACCATGGGGGTCATCACCCTGTTGCTCGTCGCCGACGGGCATCTGTCGTCGTTCACGGTTCCGTTGTGGGTCAAGCTCTTGGCTGCGGCCTCGTTGACCTTGGGCACGATGGTCGGCGGGTGGCGGATCGTGCGGACGCTCGGGTGGGGTGTCTATCGCCTGCGGGCCCAGGACGGGCTGGTCAGCCAGAGCGTGTCGGCGGGGATCATTCTGGGCGCGGCCGCAGTGGGCGGGCCGGTGTCGACCACCCATGTCGTGGCGTCATCGGTGATAGGTGTCGGTGCCGGTCAGCACCGCCGCCACGTACGTTGGGCCGTCGCCCGCGAAATCGTGACCGGCTGGCTCCTCACCCTGCCCGCGGCCGCTGTCGCGGGCATGCTGGCTCTCGTGGCTTGGCGGTCGTTCGAGTGAGGCGGTGGTTCCTCCCTCGCGAACCCAACGTGCTCGGCCTCCTGCGCGCCCAGGTCGAGATCACGATCGCTGGGATGGAGGCCTTCGGAGCCTGGGCGCGCGGCAACGCCGACCAAGCCGCGGAGGTGCAAGCAGCCGAGCACCGGGCCGACGATGCCAAGCGGGCACTCCAACGCGAGCTGCGCGCTGCCTTCTCGACACCGCTCGACCCCGAGGACATCTACGAGCTGTCCGAACGGCTCGACGAGGTGATCGGCGGCGCCAAGGACCTCGTCCGCGAGGCCGAGGTCCTCGCGGTGGAACCTGACCCGCTGCTCGCAGAGATGGCCGACATTGTCGGTCAAGGTGTGCGACACCTGGCCGAGGCGTTCGCCGCTCTACCGCACGACATCGATGCTGCAACTGCGAGCGCCGACAACGCGAAACGCGTGACTCGACAACTTGAGCGAGCGTACCGAACGGCGATGTCAGCGACAGTCGTTGCCAGCGATCAGCAGCCGCAATTCAGCCGACGAGAGCTGTATCGGCGCGCGTCACGCATCGCCGAAGCCGTCATCCGAGTCGCAGAACGCGTCTGGTATGCGGTCGTCAAGCAGTCATGACCTCCGCTCCGATCAGAAGGTTGTTGATCTCGACACCGGGGTCTGAGCCCAACGCTGCTACTGCAGCGGCGGTGTGAGGGGTCCGCCCACGCGCGGTTCGACTTCGCGGGCCACGAGGTGATTCTCGACAGCGACCACACCCGGCACGCGCGTTACCACGGCCTCGAGGAAGAGGACGTCGCTCGGCCACAGGACGGTGCCCTGCAGGGTGACGACCCCCGCAGACACGGCGGGCCGGGCATCGTGGGTCTCCGGAACTCGAAGCGGATCGGCAAGGAGGCGTGTGATGTCGGCGGCGATGGCGTTGTCGGAACGATGGAACGGCTGGAGCAGGTCGTGGCGCGACACGATCCCGATGACCCGGCCATCATCGACCACCGGCAGTCGCTTGTGGTGTTCCTCCAGCAGGCGCCGGGACGCAGCGGCGAGGCCCTCCTCGGGGCTCGCCGTGGCTGGAGCGGCGGTCATGAGGTCGGCGGCGGTCTGGCCCGCTGCCTTGCGCACCCATTGGGGGTCGCGGCCTCGCAGGTAGTCAGCGACCAGGCCGAGGGCCCGCCGACGCCGGTGGTCATAGGCCTCCTTGCTGACAAGGTCGGCTTCAGTGACGATGCCGACAAGACGCCCGTCGTCGTCGACGACCGGCAGCCCGCTGATGTCGTTGCTCAACAGTCGGTCCACGATCTCGGCGAACGGGGTGTCGGGGCCGACGGTGATGGCGGGTGTGGTCATGACGTCACGGACCTTCATGGCTATCGCTCCTTTGCTTCGTGAAGCAGAGCACGGCACTGGGTCGCTGCCGTTCGGACCACCCGCCCGTCAGCGCGATCCGGTCGACTGGGATGCACCAGCGCGGGTGGTGGCGTTGCGCCAGCCAGGCGGCGGCCGTGCCGAGACTCGTCGGGTCCAGACCGCGGTCGAGCATGGTGATGTGCGGTGACCACAACTCTGGCTCGCTCCACGGGGCCCGTCTGGGTGCCAGTTCCATGCAGAGCGTCACACAACCGGCGGTGAAGGTCATCCAGCGGCGCGGTGCGCACGACTGGTACGTGCAGGCTCAGATCCGACGGATCGTCACCCGTAAAGAACCCATAGCCGTGGGCGTGGATTGCGAATGGAGTGGTGCCGGTGACGACATCTGTGACGGCGCGTACCGCGTCCGGTGGGAGGCCGCCATGGGCGATCAGCGTGACGTGCGGGAATGGCACTTCGGCCGTGTCGGCAAGGCCAGCGGCCATGGCCGTCGCGCGGACGAGTTCGGTCAGCGCTTGGGTGTGATCGCGATCGAGCGGGATGACGAGGTGGTCCATGGCGGTCGGTCAGGAGCCCGCCGCGGCCGCGACGTAGGCGACAAAGCCGCCAATGGTGGCGAGCTTCGGATAGTCGCGCTTGGGGACGTCGATGCCGGTTTCTTCGTGCAGGGCCGTGACGAGGTTCAAGAAGTCCATCGAGTCGAGATCGAGCTCCTCTTGGACCAAGGCGTCGGGGTAGACACCGGCGACGTCGACCGTGCCCCACAGGTTCCGCTCCCTCTCCAACCGCGTGCGGGCTTCGTCGCGCTCGGAGGCGCGAACCGCTTCGCCACGTTCCTGGTGCACCTCGTTCACGGCTTCACCTCCAGGCGGTCGCCATCGCGGCCGCGCTACGGCTAGTCGCCGGAGAAGGGGTGGCGCATCCCGTGCGCGTGCTTCGTCCAGGGGCGGCCGCGTCGTCGGGCCGGTGCGGGCTCATCAGTGGCCGGCGGGCGGTGCTGGTGCCCGGGCGCGTGCGCTTCGTCGATACCGGACGGCACGTCAGTGTGGAGATCCGTGACGTGTGAGGGAAGGATCGTGTCGCGGATGTGGCCAGCGGCGCGACGCAGCCGATCCCGCCGGCGCCGCGCTACGACAGCAGCACCGGCGGCCGCAACCGTGACGGCCGCGTACTTGCTGCGATTACCCATGTGCGTCTCCTTCTCCTTGGAGGTCCGACGGTCTGCGTGTGTCGTGCGTGAGCCCCGCCAGATCGCCCCACGGCACGGCGGGCAACGCGCTCACGGCGTCGGAGTTCAGCAGGACTTGCTGCGCCACGGCGATCGACTCCATGGCACCAGGGTGGGCGTCGAAGGCGTATGGCGAGAAGGGACCTTTGGCCCCTCCTGCGGTTGAATTTCCGCCCGCCGACGTGACCATCGACCCTGTTGGCGGATGACCCCGAGAGAGAAGGTGGTGATGGAGGTAGGAAGATGCCGTTTCGAGATCGCGTCGATGCGGGTCGCCGGTTGGCGGCTCGCCTGGCGCCGTTGCGCGGCGTCGACGTGGTCGTACTTGGCCTCCCCCGAGGGGGCGTGCCGGTGGCCGCCGAGGTAGCCCGAGCTCTTGACGCGCCGCTCGACGTGATCCTGGTCCGGAAGCTAGGAGTTCCGGTCCAGCCCGAGTTGGCCATGGGCGCCATCGGTGAAGGTGGTGTTCGCATCGCCAACGACGACGTCGTGCAGGCCGCGCGGATCACCCCTGACCAGTGGAGAGAAGTGGAGACCCGCGAACGTGCCGAGCTGGAACGGCGCGCTCAGCGGTTCCGGCGAGGACGCTCGCCGGTGCCGCTCGCGGGCCGCACGGCCGTGATCGTCGACGACGGTGTCGCCACCGGTTCGACTGCTCGGGCCGCCTGCCGGGTGGCGCGAGCACTTGGGGCGGAACGCGTTGTGTTGGCCGTGCCCGTGGCCCCATGCGGTTCGATCGAGGAGCTACAGCCGAGCGTCGATCAGATCGTCTGCCTGGAGGTCCCCTCCGACTTCCGCTCGGTTGGCGACTGGTACGACGACTTCTCGCAGACGACCGACGACGAGGTGGTGGCGCTCCTCGACCGGGGGGCCGGAAGCCCGGGGTCGAGCGATATCGCCACCACGGAGGTGGAGGTTGCTGCTGGGCCGGTCCGATTGGCGGGGCAACTCGCGGTGCCCGCAGACGCGCAGGCGCTCGTGGTTTTCGCCCACGGCAGCGGCAGCAGCCGGCACAGCCCGCGCAACCAGTTCGTCGCTCAAGTTCTCAATCAAGCAGGACTGGCAACGCTGCTGTTCGACCTCCTCACGCCACTGGAAGAACGCGACCGGGCCAACGTGTTCGACATCGAGCTGCTCGGTCGGCGCCTCGTCGACGCCACCCGCGGGCTGCGGTCGAACCCTCAGACGCGGCAACTGCAGATTGCCTACTTCGGCGCCAGCACCGGCGGCGGGGCCGCGCTCTGGGCGGCGGCGGAGCCCGGCCTCGACATCGTCGCCGTCGTCACTCGGGGCGGCCGCCCCGACCTCGCGGGGGCACGGCTGGCGGCAGTCCGCGCACCGACGCTGCTGATCGTCGGCAGCCGGGACGAACAGGTCCTCGAGTTGAATCAGAGCGCGGCGGCTCGGCTGCGCTGTGAGCACCGCGTGGCGGTCGTCTCGGGCGCGACCCACCTCTTCGAGGAGCCTGGGACGCTCCGGGTCGCAGCCGAGCTGGCACGCGACTGGTACACCGATCACCTCCCAGCGGTGGCCCCAGCAAACCACATCGTCGTCGGCTGCCCCGGTTGCGGCGCCAAGAACCGAGTCCCGTCAACGGCAGCAGGGACGCCACGCTGCGCCAAGTGCCACCAGGACCTCCCGTGGATCGTCGACGCCGGGGATGGCGACTTCGCCGCTGTGGTGGCGGGTTCTGTCCCCGTGCTGGTCGACCTCTGGGCGCCATGGTGCGGCCCGTGCCGGCTGGTCGCGCCGGCCGTCGAAGGAGCAGCTCGAGAGCTCGCCGGCCGGCTCAAGATCGTCAAGGTCAACGTCGACGACGCCCCGGGCCTCGCCCGCGACCTGTCGGTGCAGAGCATCCCGACCCTGTTGCTCATGCTCGGCGGCCGGACCGTCGGTCGCCACGTCGGAGCGCTGGCCGGAGACCGCCTGCTGGACTGGGTCCGCGCCACGCTCAACCGATCGGCTGCGTGATGCCGACGGTCGCCCACATCGGCGAGATCGCACGAGGAGCCGTCGAGCTGACGGGCCGCCGACGCAGCACTCGCCAGATGTCGCCGGTGACGTTCGTGACCAATCCGTGACCGAGAAGGGAGTTCAGCGACGGGCGGCTGCCCGTCGTCTTGCAGCGACGCGCTTGCCGTACGTGAACGGCTCGGCAGGTAGCGCGACGAACGCGTCGGCCCGGCCTGGCGGCTCGCGCGCGCGTCTACTCCCCCAGCCAGGCGATGACGTCGTCGTCCTTCGCAAGGTTCAACCGAGGGCGAGTCTCGACGAGGTCGTAGTAGTTCATGCGTGAGACCCGCTCGAGATCGCTGAAGGCGGCGCGAACTCGCGCGGTCGCCGGCGGATGACAACCGTCTGCGGGTTTTCCCTTGCCGATGATCGTGCGGTAGCTGAAGTTGGCAAAGAAGTCTGGATCGCGAACACGACCTTGAACACATCACCGTGCCAGGCCTTGCCCGGAATGCCGTGGCGCTCGCGAGACCGGCAGGCCACCCGCTGGTCGGGATGGGCCGAGAAGATGTCGTTCGGGTGGACGTCGTCGATCAACCAGATCGTGTCGTCGTGGCTATGAGCCTGGCTGCAGCAGAAGTCTCGGGACGTCTGCTCGAACGTGTGCAGCCCGTCAAGAAAAATGACGTCGGATTTCTGCTTCGGGTCGGCGTGGTTCACGAAGAAGTCGTCGGACGTCATTTCGAAGAAGCACACGGCGTCAGACCCGTGGGCTGCGGTGTCAAGCCGCAGGTTCGGATCGACGCCATGGCTGAGTTCGAAGAACGCGCACCACGCCGTCGAGGTAGCGGAGAGCGGCGGCGGTGCCGCGCAGCGGCTCCTTTTCGTCCCGACCGGCGTTCACCACCGGGCGGAGGATCGGAGCGCGGGGGAGCGGGTCGTTCTGGCCTGAGATGTACCGCTGGTCGGTCATGACGTCGTCGATTCGTCGATCTTCTCCTTGTCCTCCGACGGCGTCGCCTTGGCCTTGTGGATCTTGTCCCGGAGCTTGGCGACGGCGCCAGACTCGCTGCTCTGGTGCAGCCGATCGTGGAGCTTCTCGACGGGGCGCCGGAAAAATGCCTGCTCGAGAAGTGCGTCGATCCTCTTCCGTAAGGTGCTCGCTTCCCCGCCCTCGATGATGCTGTGGATCTCGAGCTGTTCAGGCGGTGCCATATCGATTCGTGCCTTGGCCAGAATCGGCACGAGCGTCGTATCGAAGGCCTGGAACTCCTCAATGCTGTCCCACACCTCGAACACCCTCAGGCGATCACCTGGGCCGAAGCACGCGTGAATTCGGCGTCCTGGCGGCGCACCGGCCCCGGACGCTTCCACCTGCTCGATGACCCGGTCGTACTGCTCGACAGTCATCGACGTCGGCGTGAACAGGAGGGCGACAGCCATCACAAACCTCCGCGTGCGAGACGAGCACATCTTGCCTCACACGCCGAACGCTCAGTAGGCCGAGGACCTCACCGCCATCGAACGCCTCGGCGTCGACCACATGTTCCGTGGCTTCGCCGCGCCGATCCGCCAGCCCGGTCAGCCCGTTCGATCTACGGCTCGGCATGTCGCAGCGGTGCAGCCTCGTGTCCCGACCCACCAATCTGCCAGTCCGGGATCAGCGCGACGACCGCTTGGCGCCCTTGGTCTTCTTGGCTGCGCCCTTCTCGGATGTCGTCGTCTTCTTGGTGGTGCTTTTCGTGGCTGTAGCCGCGCCCCCCTTGGCCGCAGCCTTCTTCGGTGCAGCCCTCTTGGCGGCGGCCCGCTCGGTGGGCGCCCGCCCGGGCCGCTTCGCCGGCGGCCCCTGATCGCCCGACGGGGCGAGCACGGTCAGCGTGCCCGGTGCAGGTACCACCGTCGTCTCTTCCCCTGACGCCCATCGCACCCGTACCATCGATCCCGTCACCGCGGTGACGACGCCCTCCCGGTCCGGGCCCTTGCCCGACGACAGCCGAATTCGATCTCCCATCTTCTCCACGAACGGGCACCTCTGCAATCGATCGACAACGAAGGTTGAACTCTAGGCTGCACTTGCGGCTCGAATTGTTCGCCGATGGCCGTGAGAGCGTCATGCCCGGGGACCATCTGGAGATTCGCCGCCACGTCGGTCGGCCGGAGCCGATGACGGCGTCTCCAGCGCCGGTTCACCGGCGACGGGTTGGCGGGTTGTGCGCGCTCGGTTGGCGGCCGATCAGTGATCTGGGTAAGGCCGGGGGCCGAGCCAGAAACTCAGTTGAGCCGTCGAAGCAACGACGTCGTGACACCCGGCTGGAAGGCATGACCGGCCCGGTCGACGAGCTTTCGCCACTCGTCATCCGCCATCAGGGCGACGTTGGCGGCCTCGACCGCATCCAGGTCGGGGACTCCTGTGAGCCATCCGACGCCTCCGTAGCCGCCCGTCACCGTCGCCCCGAACATCGTCTGGAGGCCCGTGAGGCGCGAGCCGACCTCGGCGATCTCCACACCGAAGCTCATGGCTTCGCTTATGGCGCCGTGAGCGCACAGGGCCCGCACGACCTGCACGTAGGGCGCAGGTTGGTCGGACGGCGTGCCGTGGAGCACTTGCAGGACCGAGTCTTCGATCGGGCCGAGGAAGAGCGAGTCGTTCTGCTCGATCCACTCGCTGAAGTCGCTCGAACCGATGAGCTTGTCGCTCGCGGCTTCGAGCTCGCTGAGGTGCTCGACCCGGGCCGTCCAAGCCACCGTGCCGATATCGGGGGATAGAACCGGGTTCCAAACCCAAGTCGCGAGACCAGTGATCTCCTTGGCACGGGTGGCGGCCTCGAGCGCCATGCCCACGGCAGCCGTGGCTCGTGCGGGATTGATGCTGCGGCGACGGGCGAAGAGATACATGTCGACCTCCTCCTGGTAGTCCGAACGGACACCCACAACGAGTGTCGCGCCCGCCCACATCCGAATCAACGGCGTCCCCGAGAGGGTCCGGTCAGGTCAGCTCCCCGGTCACGATTCACCGCCTCGAAGGACCCGCCGGCACACGGAGCACAGCGGACCCATGGTGGATCGCCAGCGTGTTGGCTGACGCGGCGTGCACGCCGTCGTTGTAGTGGCCACCACACCCGGGCCGACACGACGAAGCGCGAGTGGTCATCGATCCCCGACCACGACCTTGGTCTCCGAGAACGTCGGCAAGACAGACGCCGGCGACCACTGACGACGGCGAGTAGCTGAACGAGGGTGTGGCTGCCTTTCCGCAGCTGGTGTCTGGCTGTCCCTGGCGGCGGCTGTGACCGCGAAGGCACCCACAGCCGCGGCCAACACCCCGATCCCCACTTGATAACCAGCGCGGTGTCGATCACGCTCCAGCCCGGTACGGAGGCGTCGGTCCCGAACATGCCGAAGAGCCGGTTGAGCGCGAGGTTGAGCCCGTCGAAAGCGACCAGAGCACCGGACCCGAGCCAGGTGAGCGCTACCGGTAGCCAGAACCGCCTCTGTGATCCCCAGCGGCCGGCGAGGCCGGGCAGCCCGACCGCGGCGGCGACAGCCCCAGCTACCCGGGACGCCTGCAGTCCCAAGGAACGATGCGGGTGCGAGCTCGAGAGCCCGAACGACCCGCCGGCGGCCCAGTACACGAACACGAGCGCCACCGCGGCAGCCATCGCGGCAACGACCTCGGCCGTCTGCGCGAGATGGGTCTCCGGCCACGGCCGCGCTCGGACTCTCCGCCGGGCGAGGACCTCGCCGGTGCGCCCGCCCAACCGCCGCCCCCATCGGGCCGGACGTGACAGGCGAAGGCGATGGCCAGTGCAACGCCCTGCCCCGCGAACGACGAGTAGACCAGCACGAACACCCACGGCTGGATCCCGGTGCTCTCGCCGCCGGTCTGCGACGAGGGCGAGAACAGGCCCACCAGCACGGCGCCGACGCTGACCTGGAACGGTGGCTGCACCACGGTCACGGACCTCGGGCACCCGGCCCGACGGCCGCGCATCAACAGGTGTCCTGTGTCCGGTTGTCATCGTGCTGCACGCGACCGCGCGTGAGTGAGTGTCAACCCGGAGGCGGGCCGGGCAGGGGACCCGGGTGGCTGAACCGTGCGGCGCGACGGTGCACGCGTCGCTCGCGGCGGGGACGCACCCCGGCTCCGGTCACTGGGCGGGCCTGGAACGCGTAGAACTCTCGTTTGCCGGCCTCGGCGAGCGCAAGGTAGGCGGCGACCATCAGGACGAGCACCGCGAAGAATCCGGCGGGGAGCTGGCGGAAGCCCAGGGTGTCGGCCACTGGAGAGAACGGCAGGAGCGCGCCCACGCCGACCACGGAGACCGCGGCGATGGTGAGGAGGCGGCCGGGTCGGCTGCGCCAGAAGGGGACCCGCCGGGTGCGGATCACGAAGATGACGAACGACTGGGTGGCGAGAGACTCGACGAACCAGCCCGAACGGAACAGGGTTGCGCCGGCGTCGAACACGTTGAGCATCACTGCGAAGGTCAGGAAGTCGAACAGGGAGCTGATCGGTCCGAAGAACAGCATGAACCGGCGGATGAACCCGATGTCCCAGTGCGCTGGGCGGGAGAGCTGTTCGTCGTCGACCCGGTCGGTGGGAATGGTCATCTGCCCGGTGTCGTAGAGCAGGTTGTTCAGCAGGATCTGCGACGGGAGCATCGGCAGGAACTTCAAGAACGCCGACGCAGCCGCGGCGCTGAACATGTTCCCGAAGTTCGACGACGTGCCCATGAGGACGTACTTGATGGTGTTGGCGAAGATCCGGCGGCCTTCGACGACGCCGTCGGCCAGTACGTGGAGGTCCTTGTCGAGCAGCACGATGTCGGCCGCGTCGCGGGCGACGTCGGTGGCGCTCTCGACCGAGATCCCGACGTCGGCAGCGTGGAGCGCGACGGCGTCGTTGACACCATCTCCCAGGTAAGCGACGTCGCTGCCGGCGCGACGGTGCAGACGGATGACGCGCGTCTTCTGGTCGGGGTCCATGCGGGCGAACACCCGGGTCGCGGCCAACCGGTCGAGGAGATCGTCGTCGCTGAGCTGGTCGATGTCGGCGCCGGTGAGGGTGGACCCGCCGGTCAGGCCGAGGGTGTCGCATACGTGCTCGGCGACCGCCGCGTTGTCGCCGGTGAGGATCCGGACCGTGACATCCAGGGTGGCCAGCCGCTGCAGCGCATCCGCCGCCGAGGTCTTGGGTTGGTCGAGGAAGACGAGGAAGCCGTCGAGGGTGAGCCCGTGTTCATCGGCAGGGGTGATCGTCGACAGGTCGGGGGCCGCCCGGCTGGCGACGGCGACCACGCGGCTGCCGGCACGGAACTCGCGGTCGAGCACTGCTGAGGCCTGTGGCGGCACGTCGGCGCACAGGGCGAGCAGCTGCTCGGGTGCCCCCTTGGTGACGAGCTTCCGGCCGTCCGGGCTGTCGACCAACATCGACATGCGACGACGTTCATGATCGAACGGCAGCACCCCGAGTCGCCGGTAGTCGCCGGCATGGCTCTCAGCCGCGCCTGGCGCTTCCCACAAGGCGATGTCGAGCGGGTTGCCGCCCACCGCGTGACCGTCGTCGACCGAGGCGTCGTTGCACACCAGCCCGAGGAGGAGCACGCGGTCTGACGTCGCACCCGTGGGATCGATTGCACGCGTGAAGGTGATACGTCCCTCGGTCAGGGTGCCGGTCTTGTCGGTCAACAGGACCTCGACGTCGCCGAGGTCCTCGATGCAGACCAACCGCTTCACGAGCACTTTCCGCTGGGCCAGCCGGCGTGACCCGGTCGCCAGGCTGGTGGTCACCACCGCCGGCAGGAGCTGGGGACTGATGCCGACGGCGATGGCGAGCGAGAACAGCAGCGCGTCGATCACCGGCCGGGAGAGGATGAGGTTGATCACGAAGATCGAGGTCGTCAGCACGCCGGCCACCTCGGCCAAGAGCAACGAGAAGCGGCGAAGACCGGCCTGGAACTCGGTCTCTTCGTGTCGCTCGCCCAAGCCGAGGGCGATGCGACCGAACTCGGTTCCGCCACCAGTGGCGACCGCGACGCCTTCGCCCGAGCCGGCGCGCACGATCGTGCCCATGAAGGCGACCGACGCGAGCTCGCCGAGCGCCGCTCCGACACCGACCGGGCTCACCTGCTTGTCGACCGGTTGGGACTCGCCGGTGAGGACCGCTTCCTCGCACTCCATCTCGGTGGCCGACACGAGGCGGACATCGGCGGGAACGACCGAGCCGAGCTCGAGACGGACGAGATCGCCGGGGACGAGCTCGGTCAGGTCACACGAAGCCCAGCTGCCGTCGCGGCGCACCACGGCGCGATGACGCAGCTGCGAGTGCAGGGCTTCGCTCGCCCGCTCGGCCCGGAACTCGTTGACGAACCCCAACCCGACGCTGAGCGTGACGATCACGCCGATGATGACAGCGTCAGAGCGCTCACCGACAAAGAACGACACGGTGGCCGCGGCGAGCAGCAGGAGCAGCAGGGGGCTGCGCAGCTGACGGACGAACACCGCCGCCGGTCGAGTGTGGTGGGTGCGTAGGGCGTTCGGACCGAGCCGCTGCAGCCGAGCGGCGGCCTCGGTCGACGACAGGCCGTCGAGGGTGGTCTGCGATCGGCGGAGCACGTCGTCGACCGCGAGGCTCGCCGCCTCGCGAGCCGACAGGGTCATTGGCTCGTGGGGCTCATCTCGTGCACCGAGGATCACGCGGCGACGACCACCGGAGCGGAACCGACAGCCGGCGTGGCGAGCTGCGTCATCGGCACCAGCCTGACGCGACGACGCCGCCCGGGCGCGGTCATCGCGCCGCGAACAGCACGGCGATCACGCCGGTAACGACACCTCGCCTTGCGAAATGCAGAGGTAGAGATGGCCGACGGCCACAAGGTCATCGAACCGAAGGGTCAACGCCACCGTCTCGACCGCCGGCACCGCCGCGGACGGGCTCGGTTCGGCTGGCGACCCTCGGCGGCGGCCATGATCTGGCCGACATCCCGGGCGTCATCACGAGGCTCCCTGACCTCCGTGTGGACGGCGACGAACCGCGATACCCCCGATCGCGAGCACGACCAGCGCGGCGATGACACCGGCGACGATCCAGCCATTCCGTTCACCACTTCGCCCGGTCGAGGGCGCGGTGGCCGGGACGGTCGTGCCCTGACTGGTTACCTGCAACGTCGCCCCGACGCCGACATTGCGACCGCCGCAGCGCACGCCGATCATGTAGGCGCCGGGCGCCGTCGAGCCCGGCACGGTGTAGGTCCTTCTCTGGACCGGCCGTGTGGTGTCAGATGTCAGCGTCTGGATGAGCGGGTAATCGAGAGGAAGTCATGTGTTCGCGCACGACCTTCACGTCGCGCTCGCGTCGGTCACGCTCCTGGGCTTCACCGCCGCCGCGGTCGAAGGCGGCGTGCGAGCCGTGCACGGTCACCACCCAGGGCGACCAGCGCGAGCCGGCCTGAACGTCGCCGTTGTCCTGGTGGGCATGACCGCGGCTGCTGGGTTGGCCATGCTCGTCCGCGGTGAGCGGCCGCGGGAGTGGCTGCATGTGCTCTACGCGTTGCTGGCCTTCGGGATGGTTCCGGCCATGGACTCAATGGCACTGCACGCTGGCGCCCGGGCCAAGGGGTGGGCCCGCTTCGCGGGCGGCGTGGTGGCGCTGGCGGTCGTAGTCCGACTGTTCGCGACGGGGTGAACGCGAACGAGATGGAGCGCGTCAGGCGAGCTGTTCCTTCGTCCCCCGTAGCCACACGCCGGCCGCGACGCTAAGGGCGATCAGCACGACGCTCACCACGAACGTCGCGAAGCTTTCGAAGTGGATCCCCACGATGTGGAAGCGGAGCTCCTCCACCCAGTCCCAGATCGTGAAGAGGCTGAGCACGAGGCCGTAGATGCCGTACAGGAGGGCGAACGACGCGCCGACAAGGACAGGCACTGCGAGATAGTTGCGCATCGACTCTCCTTCCCCGATCAGCCCTTCGGGGTGATGATGTTGGTGATCACGCCGACCGCCATCGTGACCCAGAACAGGGTGATCGCCAGGAACGCCCAGCCTCGCTGGCGCAGATCGAACGCCTCGCTCCAGCTGCGTGGCTCATGCGTGCCCCGGTCGAGGTACGGGATGGCGACCAGACAGCCCGTCATGATCGCCATACCGACAACGGTTCCCCAGATGTCGGGCTCCATACCAAAGCCGAGATGCACGAAGCGGTTCATGCCGTGCGTCCAGCTGATGGGGAACGTGGGCACGATCCCCAGGCCGCCCGGCCCGTGTTCCGACCCGAAGAACGGCGACGATTTGAGCAGCTGGGGCGCGTCGCCGGGGCTGCGGCCGATGAAGATGGCGGCCAGGATGATCGGGCCCAGGATGACGGCGCTGTAGAGCAACCAGTCGCGGACGTGGCGGCTGAACGGCGCCACCCGCCCCGTCGGCTTGTGCCAGAACGGCAGCGAGATGTGCTTGACCTTGACCAGGTAGTAGTGCAGCGCGATCAGGCCCAGCAGCAGCACGGGAAGGATCGCGATGTGCAGCGCGTAGAACGGCGCCAGCCGTCCCGTTGCGCTCGGAACCGTGAGCAGGTCGGGCCGGCCGTAGTGGAAGTTGTCGTCGAGGTGCACGGCCTCGAAGAACTCGGCCACGTGCCACGGCACCGCGAAGCCGCGCTCGTCCCAGTGCAACGTCTCGCCCGTCACACTCAGCATGAACACGACACCGGCAAGGGCGACGCCGACCTGCCAGAGGCCCTTCTTCAGCATGCGGTAGCCGGCGCTGAAGAACACCCGCATCATGTGGACCATCACCAGGCCGAAGATGACGTAGCTGTTGTAGTAGTGGAAGTTCAACGCGATCTTCCACCCGCCCTCGTGCATCAGCGTGTCGGTGATGCCGTAGGCCCTCCCGGCGTCGGGCACATAGCGCGTCGCCAGGAAGAACCCCGTGATCAGCTCGAGCACGATGGCGATGCCGAGCACCCCGCCCAGCGAGTACCAGATGGTGTTCGTGTCGACCGGGATCAGGTACTCGCGCAGGATCCCCCGCACACCGAGCTGCTCCGTGATCACCTCCCGTAGGTGATGCGTGGCCCGGTCGGCCGTCGTCTCCAGCGCCGTTGCGGTGTCCGGCGCCGGACCCGCCGCCGCGACTGCCCCCTCGGTGCCCGACGTAGTAGGGCTATCAGACGTCATCGATCATCCCCCTGCACGAGTAACGGGAATCGTGACGAACTGCTCGGCGCCACAATAGGACCGTTTGTCGTTTGGCACCGCGAACCCCGAATGCTTCGCAGTCAACTGCGCGCGCGAGCCACGACAGGTCAGACGGGTCGGGTGCGTGCATTGCCGACGCTGCGGCGCGTCGCGACGAGCGCCTCGCCGAGCAGAACGCGCGTCCAGAACGGTCGCTCGCTGCGCCCGAACACTCGTCCTGAGCGACACTGACTTCTACCGGATCGCCAACATCGTCGACCAGGCAGTTCCGCCATGCTGGCAGCGCGTCGCCCGTCTTCTGCCGACCCTTCTACTGGGTTCGAGGAACGAAGCCAGCGATGGTCGTGAGCGAACGGCTCGGGCACGCCACCGCGGCGTTCACCATCGAGACCTATCAGCATGTGATGCCCGGCGTGCAAGCCGCGCATGACGCCTTCATCGGTGACGCCATAGCGCAGGCCGATCGCCGTCCATGCCGGGATGCATCTGGGTCGGGAACTGCAGTGTCGTCTCCGCGCCGGGCGCCAACGTGGTGGCGCCGAGCCTCGCCACCGTCGAGTCAATGAACTCGCCGTCGGTACAGGATGACCCTTGAGGTATGTGCGGCTGTTCGCCGACGCAGACGGCGCGTCGCAGTTCGAGGACGTCGAGGTGGACGCAGTACTTCGAACAATGGTGGAGAACGTCCCACCTGTCCTCGTGAGCGGGGTGCTGCCGGCCGCGGGGCTGACGTTCGTCAACCAACCGATCGACGCCGCTGACTGGGGTCATCACGTCGCCCCCCGACGTCAATGGCTCATCCTGCTACGAGGCCGGATCTCGGTCACGGTCACGAGCGGGAACGTCGCGAGTTCGACCCCGGCGCTGTCCTGCTCGCAGAAGGACACCGAGGGCAGCGGCCACCTGTCGACACCGCTCAGCGACGACCTCCAGTTCGTGATGATCCCCCCGGGTTGATCAGCTCACCGTCGGCCGACGACGCGAGCCCCGTCAGAGGGATCTCGCCCGGCTCCGACGACCTCCCGAAACGCCCACCCGATGCTCGTCGGGTTGGCGCCGAAGTCGTCGATGCCCGAGGCATGACCTCATCGTGCAACGCAACGACCGCTTCTACGTCGTCGCCTAAGACGGCCTCGACCCCCTCATCGGCAAGAAACGACGACGCTGGCACCCCGTCGGCCACGACCGCCACGACGCCGAGCTCGCCGCCGCCGGCATCGACCGAGACAACGCCGGCGCCGCGCCGGCCCGCGGTGGACCCGTGCATCTCGGCCAGTTCCTCACCGACACATGGCTCCCGCTCAAGCGGTCTACTGAGCGACCGCGACGATCGGCCGATCCTGTTCGAGCCTCTGCAGGATCCGCGTGTTCTGGTCGCGGATCTCATCGATGCCGCGCAGGAACCGCTTGGGTGGGGCGTCGTCCGGCATCCGGTCGAACATCCCCTCGCACTTGCGCATGGCCGCCCGTTCCAGCGCCGGTGCGAATCGGCGAACGACAATGAAGCCTACGGCGGCCGCCACAACTCCGAAGATCAGCTTCTTCACGTGCACCACCTTTCTGTCTGTCCGTTGCCGCAGCGCCCGTCTACGACTGGCGCGCACCACTGACGAGGACCTCGCGCCGCTCCCTGTACTCGTCGACCTCGATCTCGCCTGCGGCGAAGCGACGGTCGAGGACCTCGAGCGGTGTCTCCCGGCGGGTTGCCGTCGGTAAGCCGGTCGGCGCGCCTCGCGCCAGCCACACGATCCCGAGGACGATGAGGACCCAGAACAGCACCATTCCCAACATCACAATTCATCACCCCCTCGACCGCTCATGACCGTATGTGCCGAACGCCTTCCTCAGGCGTGATGAGCACGCAGGTGCGCCCGCGGCACGCGATGCACGCCGCGCTGCGTCGTGATCCCGATGAGCGTGTAGTTCGGGCAATAACCCGTGAGCGACGTCACCAGCATGATGCCGGCCACGACGAACAGGACGATGCCGCCGATGGTCCCAGCGCCGACGAAGAACGCGAGCACAATGGCTGCCGGCGCGACGACAAAGAACCGAAGCGCACGATCAACGACTCCCATGTTCTGCTTCATGACACCCCCTTTCCCTTGTCCGTTGGTCGGCCACGTGGCCGGCCAAATGACGTCACACGGGCTTGCCCACGTCGCTCGTCTCACGCAGAGCCGCCAAACGGCGCTGGTACTCGTCCGTGTCGATCTCGCCCCTCGCGAAGCGCTCGGCGAGGGTCTGCTCCGGCCGCCGGTGCTCGTGCTCGTGGTGCCCGCCCATGCCGCAGAACGGGAACCAATGCGAGCCACGCGAGCCGCGGCTCATCATCAGCACCATCATCGCCACGCACACGAATATGGAGCCCACCCACCACCAGCCGTAACCCCAGGTGCCGCTACTGCTCAGCAACATCGTCGCCACCTCCTGTTCCGACAGCGTCTCCTTGGTGGCGCTTCTGCCCTACAGGACGACGAGGTGGGGGCGAGAGATACGCCTTCGGCTCGCACACGAACACGCCCCGCTCGTCACGGGAGAAGTCGCAATGGCCGACCAAAGTGGCCTCCAGCTTCCGCCGGGCGCGGTGAAGACGAATCTTCACGGCGTCGAGCGACGCGCCGGTCATCTCGGCGATCTCGGCGTTCGTGAGCCCCTCGAGATCGTGGAGGAGGATGGCGTTTCGGTAGTCGTCGGCCAGCCGGTCGAGGTAGCTGCGCACACAGGCGCCCATCTCCGCCTGCTCGAGCACCTGGCCCACGCTCACCTCGGCGCCGACACCAGCAGCCGCTTGCGAGGCTGACGGTTCGTTCTGATCGAGCGGTTGCGGTCTCGGCTGGCGCGACCACTTCCGGTACCGGTCGTAACAGACGTGGGTCGCTATGCGGTAGAGCCATGACACGACCGCGTCCGGATCGCGCACCGAGCTGAGCCGGCGGTGGGCCTGCAGGAACACGTCCTGGGTGAGGTCATCGGCCTCGTCAGGGTCGTGCACCATGCTCAGGACGTAGCGGCGGATCCGGGCCTGATAAGCCGCGAACAGATCGCCGGACGATGCGACTTTCTGCCCGACCAGCGCCTCGGGCTCATCCCCGGCACGCGAGGCCAACACGACAGGCCCACGTGCCGCATCGCGGCGTGCCATGCGGGCCACGATCGATTATTCGATCCGATCAGCCCGGCGAGCCAGGGTCCAAAGACCCTTGTTTCGGCCCGCCCAGTCGCTCCCGACGGGCGAGTTGCCGACGGGTGTACCTCGGCACGGGCCGCCGGCGTCCTACTGCGCAGGAACGAGGGTGGAACGGAGGTACCGAATGAAGAAGATCCTGATCGGTGGAAGCGTCGCGGCCATCGCCGCCATCGCGGCCCGCCAGCTCTCTCAGCACGCCGCTCACGCGTCCGAGCACTGCACGGCGAGCCAACCAGAGCCGTCCCCATGCCACGACCGATCCGAGGACACCCAACGCCGGTGCGTGCCGGCGTCGCGTGGCAGCGCCTGCTGCTCCGCATGACCCGTACGACACAGTCGGCTGGCCGATGTCGACCGCCTCGACCAGCTCGCCCACGGCTATCCGAAGCTGAAGACCGGCTTCTCGGGTCCTTCGCCTGTACCGCCCCACCGACGGTGGGCTGACCATGCGAGTACGCCGCCGAGCCGGCACGTTTCGCCGCGGGGAGGAACCGCGATGGTCGACACACGCACCGCACCATCCGTGCAGCAGACACCAACAGCGGTCGAACCTCGGAGTCGCGACCGCGACGACGCCATCCGGGTACCTGAGCGGCGGAGCTGTGCCGATTCGCGCGCCATCACGCTCCCGGTCCGCCGCCTGCCCGCACGCCGGCCTCATCCCGACGGCATCCCGGTCTTCCGGCTCGGCGGCGGGCCCGGCATGTCCAACCTCCGCTTCCACCCGCCATCGGTTGGTCGGTCGTCGAGCCTGTGTTGTGGTCACGGCCGAGCGCGTACGCCGCCGCAGCGACGGCAACCACGACAACCACGAGCGCAACAGTGACCCAGATGCGAGGCGCAGCTCGACGCGTGCGACCGTCAGGGCTGTTCATGCATCGCCTCCACGAGCATCGACAGGCTCGACAGCACCGCGGCGCGTTCGTGCTCAGGGATCGCGGCCACCACCCGGCTGAATCGTGCGGACCGCGCCTCGGCTAGTTGCCTGGCGGCCTGCCGACCTGGATCGCTGAGCGACAGTCGCGCCACGCGGCCGTCGCGTTCGTCTCCGCTCCGCGCTACCCAGCCGCGGGACTCGAGTTGGCGCACCAGCCGGCTGACCGTGCTTCTCTCCAGTTTGAGGTGACGCCCGAGTTCCTTCTGCGAGAGGGGGGCGTCACCGGCGAGCGCCGCGTCGTCACGCGACGCGGTGCGTCGAGCAACGACACACTGTTGCGCGTGAGCTTCTACGAGCGGAGGGTGCTTCCTCGGGTCGTCGACGTGGCTCTGGGTGGGCGTGCGTTCAGCGCGGTGCGAGCCCGGGTGGCGTCGGATCTCGGGGGTGAGGTGCTCGAGGTGGGGTTCGGGTCGGGGAGGAACGTGCCGCACTACCCGCCGACGGTGAGCCGTATACGCGCCGTGGACCCTGCGGTTGCCGCGCGAAAGCTGGCAGCCGAGCGGGTGGCCGCTAGCGGCATCCCGGTCGAGTACGTAGGGCTCGACGGCGAGCACCTGCCGTTGGACGATGACAGCGTCGATCACGTGCTCACGACCTGGACGCTGTGCACGATCCCCGACGTCGAGCAGGCCCTGGCCGAGATCCGGCGCGTGCTCCGGCCGGGCGGCACGCTGCACTTCGTGGAGCATGGGCGGGCGCCGGACCCGAAGGTGGCCCGGTGGCAGGATCGGCTGACCCCGATGCAGCGGCGCGTCGCGGGCGGGTGTCACCTGAACCGGCCGATCGACGCGTTGATCACGGGTTCGGGTCTCGACATGGCTCGGCTCGACAACTACTTCATGCGCGGCCCGAAGGCGTTCGGCTACATGTTCGAGGGCGTGGCCACCAAAGCCTGAGCGCGTCAGGTCAAGCGGCGGAGATGCTCGGAGGAACCGAGCAGGTCGAGCCGCCGCCACAGCACCGGGTTGTCGGCGGACTGGCTGCGGTGACAGGCGATCGCGGCGAGCTGCCGGGCCCGATCGACGGTGATCGCCGCGTCGAGTTGGTCGTCGCTTCGTCCGACGAAGGCGGTCCCGAACTCGTCGTTGAGACCGTCGGCGACCTTCGCGGGGAGGGCCCATGCCACCACCGGGATCCCGAGCGCCACCCCTGCCAAGCGCGCGGCGTCGGTGGCGCGTTGATGGTCGGGGTGTCCCGTGATGCCGCCGTCGTCGAAGACGAGCAGCGAGTCCGCCGAGACGTCGTGGGCGACGCGGCAGAGATGGTCGGCGAGCACCTCGAGAGGTTGGGCGGCGAGGTCGCCGTCGGGGTAGTCGACCAGCTCGAGGTACGTGACACCGAGGATCGCCCCAGCCGCTTCGAGCTCGGCGGCGCGGATGACGGCGAGGTCACCCGCCACCCCGTGCAGGGTCGAGGCCTCGCCGTGGGTGAAGCACAGCACGCTGAGCCGGGTGCCGGTGTCGCCGACGGTGGTGAGCACACCGCCGAGGCCGAAGGACTCGTCGTCGGGATGCGCGCACACGACGAGGACGCTGGAAGCGTGCAGCGACACGCGGTTCACGAGGTGCCGTCCTTGATGATGGTGAGGACTTGGAAGGCACCCCAACGCGGCGTGATCCGACCGAGCGTTTCGAGGACCGGCCCGATGACCCACAGCCCGCGGATGGCGCCGGGCGCGTACAGAGAGCTGTGCAGCCGGGTGCGGCCGTGCGGCTGACCGAGTTCGCGGAGGGACCGACGGCCGAGGAACCGGGCGTCACACCATGCGCCGGAACGAAGGCGGCGTCGGTTGGCCAGCCCCCAAGGGCTGTGGGGGTTGAGGGCGCCGATGACGATCCGGCCGCCGGGTCGGCTGACACGGGCCAGCTCGGCGACAGCCGCGGCCGGGTCGGCCACGAACTCGAGCACCGTCACGGCGATGGTGAGGTCGAAGGTTGCCTTCGGGAAGGGCAGGTGCTCGATCGTTGCTCGGAGGCAGCGGCCGGGCAGTCGCCCAGCGGCGACGGCGAGCATGCCGGGATCGATGTCGACGCCGACCGGGGTGGCGCGCCGCTCCGCGAGGCGTGTGGTGAAGCGGCCGGTGCCGCAGCCGGCGTCGAGGACGAGGCGGTTGCCGATGGCGCCCGCGGCGCGGCTGATGGCGGCGGACTCGACGGCGAAGGCGTAGCTGCCCCACGGCTGCTCGAACCACCGGTCGTACGCGACGGCGACGGTCGATCGCGCGTTGGCCCACGCCACGGCGAGTGCCGTGGTCATCGTCGGAGCCCGGCGCGGGCCTTTGTCGTGGTCGCGGTTTCGCAGGCGGCGAGGCACAGGGCGAGGACATCGGGTCCAGCGAGCGCGTTGGTGATGCGGGTGCCGTCGCGCCGTGATGTCACCAAGCCGGCTTGACGGAGCCGGCCGAGGTGGTGGGAGGTGTTGGCGACGGAGATGCCGAGCCGGTTGGCGATCTCGGTGACCTCGAGGGGGCTGGCGGCGAGGACGCGGACGATATCGAGCCGCCACGGGCTGGCGAGCGCGGCGAACACCTCGGCGGCGTGCTCAGCGTCGCACGCGGCGTCGAGGTCCGGTTCGGGTCGCGGCTCGGTCAGGCCCATCGCCGCAGCCAGTACTTCTCGAAGCCGACCTTGGCGGCGTGCCACTGCCGGCCTGGTCGACGCAGAGTGATGTTGGGCGCGTCGGCGTTGTAGAAGTCGCCGCCGGCGAATGCGGCGCGCCCGTCGCCGAGCTCGACGAAACAGGCACCCTTGCCGTCGAAGCGTTTCGTCGACGGCCGGCCGCGCAGCTCGGCGGCGATGTTGGCGGCCACGACCTCGGCCTCGGCCTCGGCGAACACACCGGCTTTGGGGAGGAACTTGCCGCCGGCGATCGCAATAGCGGTGGCGTCACCGACGACGAAGACGCCTTCGGCGGTAGTGGCGAGCGTGTCGCGGTCGACGGGCACGAACCCGGACTCCGCGGCGAGGCCGCTGGTGCGCAGCACCTCGGGCGCGCGGTGCGGCGGCACACCGAGCAGCAGGTCGTAGCCGGCCCGATCCCCACCGGCCAGCACGAGCTCGCGTGCGGTGGCGTCAATCTCCTCGATCGTGTGTTCCGGGTGCAGGGTGATGCCGCGCTCGGCGAGCAGGCGAGCGAGCGCTTGGCCGAGCACCGGACCGGCCGTGGGCATCGGGTAGGGCTCAGGCGTGTAGATGTCGATGGTGCAGCGGTCGCGCACGCCGCGGCGGCGCAGCAGCGCCTCGGCCAGGAACGCGGTCTCATACGGGGCAGCCGGGCACTTGTACGGCAGCCGCGACACGATCACCACCAGGCGGCCTGCGTCGAACGGACTGAGCGCGTCGCCGGCGGCCGACGCGCCGTCGAGGGTGTAGACGTTGTGAGCGGCGTCGGCGAAGCCGGGCAGGGCGTCGGGAACGAGCTCGGCGCCGAGCGAGACGACCAGCCGGTCGAAGGCCACTTCGGCGTCGGCCGTCTTGACCCGGTGATGGGCCGGGTCGATGCCGAGGACCTCGGTCTGGAGGACCTCGATGCCGGCGCGCCGCAGCCGGCGGCGGTCGGTCGTGATCTGCGCCGGGCGGCGGGCGCCGGTCATGACCCACAGGTACGAGGGCGCGAACCGGAAGGTGGCGTCGCGGTCGACGAGCACCACCCGGTCGGCGGCGTCGAGGCCGCGGCGCAGCCGGCGGGCGGCGACGAGGCCGCCGGTGCCGCCCCCGAGCACGACCACGGTGCGATCGGCCATGGCAGAACCTCCTTGCGGCTAGAAAGTGATGACCTTGTCCGCCCACGCGGTCCACTCGGCGAGCTCGTCGAGGGTGGAGCGGTGGGCGCCCTTGGTGAGGTGGTCGTCGTCGATGCCGCGGGCGTCCATGCAGGTACCGCAGCAGCCGACGTCGCCACCGTGACGGGCGACGGACAGGATCATCCGGTCGAGGTGGTAGTAGCCGTCGGGCACTTTCTGGTCGGCCATGGCGCAGGTGACGGCGTCGCCGATGAGAAACACCCGCACCTCGCTGTCGTCGCGCTTGACGAGGGCGCCGGCGAGGCGCAGCCCGTTGTAGGACCGCTCCGTTCCGTACGCGGGATCATTGAGGATCAGCAGGCTCTTCATGTTCGTCACTCCTCTCCGACGGCGACGGGCAGGCCGGCCAGGCGCCACTCGGGCATCCCGTCGGCCAGGCGTCGCGCCCTATATCCCTTGGCCCGGAGCCGCTCGACGGCTTGGGGCGCGAGCACGCAGTACGGGCCCCTGCAGTAGGCGACGATCTGGGCGCGCTTGCGGAGCCGGCCCAGGACATCGTCGAGCTCGCCGAGGGGCACCGACAGCGCGCCGGGAATGTGCCCGGCGACGAACTCCTCGCGGGGCCGGACGTCGAGGATGACCACCTCCCCGCGGTTGGCCCGATCCACGAGCTCGGTCCGGCTCACCGGTTCGAGCTCGTCGCGGGCCAGGAAGTAGTCGCGCACCACCTCGTCGACCTCTGCGAGCCGCGACCGGGCCAGGTCGCGCAGCGCCACGATGAACGCGGCGACCTCCTCGCCCGCGAGGCGGTAGAAGACCTTGGTGCCGTCCTTGCGGGACTCGACCACCCGGGCCTGACGCAGGACCTGCAGGTGCGACGACGTGTTGGTGACGCCCATGCCCGTCGCCTGGGCCAGCGCCTCCACGGTGTGCTCCCCCTGGGCCAGCAGCTCGAGCAGCTCGATGCGCTTCGGGCTCGCGACCGCCTTGGCCGCCCGGGCGAACTGCTCGTACAGCCGGTCCTTGGCCTCACGACCCTCCACCAGCCGCCACCTCCTCGCATTCTCCAACGATCTCTGGAACACCGTACCGACCGTCCCGACGGCCCGGCAGAGTCCTTCGGCACTATTCTCCAGTAATCTCTGGAATACTAGAGACTATGGGTGCGGTTGGTCGACCAGTCGGGTCCGGCGTGGATGTCGAGGTTGCGGATGGGCGGAGGCCCGTCGCACAAGGATGCGAGCTGAACAGCGAACTCGCCTGTCTCGGGAAGGGTTGATCGCGATTGGAGGTTGTCGTTGCCAGGCCTCCGATGATCGATTATCGTCGATGGTCGATGAAGGTCGACCGGTACTCGGCTGAGGTGTGGGCGTCGTGGTTCCGTTGTCTGAGCGACCCGTCGAGGGTGTTGCTGCTGAACCGGTTGGCGACTGCGGGCCGCGCGATGACCGTCGGTGAGTTGGTGACGGCGGTCGACATCGGTCAGCCCACGGTGTCGCACCATCTGAAGGTGCTGGCCGACACGGGGTTCGTGCACTGTGAGCGGCAGGCCAACACGAGCCTGTACTCGGTCAACGAGCAGTGCTTGGACCGGTTCCCGTCGGCGGCCGAGCTGATCATGGGTGTCCTCCCGCGGTACGAGCCGCGCGGATCCGATTGTCTGGCCCCGTGGCAGGAGGATGCGATGGCCGCATCGGCGCCGCGTGGCAAGCGAAAGGCGAAGGCTCGTGCCTGATTTCGACGCCATCGAGGAAGCAGTACGCGAGCGGTACGCGGTGGCTGCTCGTACGGCGAGCGCGTGCTGTTCCGTGTCGGACGACTTCGAGGGGACGGACTCCGGCCCGTACGACGCCGCTCGCTACGACGAGTCCGAGCTCGCGGAGCTTCCTGCTGAGGCGGTGGCCGCGAGCATCGGCTGCGCCAACCCAGTGGCGCTCGCCGACCTTCGCGCCGGCGAGATCGTGCTTGATCTGGGATCGGGTGGTGGCATCGATGTGCTGCTGTCGGCGCGCCGGGTCGGGCCGACAGGCCGGGCCTATGGGGTCGACATGACCGACGAGATGCTCGAGCTGGCCCGCGCCAACCAGACGAAGGCCGGCGTGGACAACGTGGAGTTCCTACGCGGACGCATCGAGGACTTGCCCCTCCCTGACGCCAGCGTCGACGTGATCGTTTCCAACTGCGTGATCAACCTGTCGCCGGACAAGCGCGCTGTGTTCGCGGAGACGCACCGGCTGCTGAAGCCCGGTGGCCGGCTGGCCGTGGCCGACGTCGCCGCCGACGCTCTCGTCGACGAAACGGTCCGCGCCGATCTGGAGGCGTGGACCGACTGCATCGCCGGCGCGATCACTCGCGACGAGTACCGCTCAATCCTCGCGGCCGTCGGATTCGAGTCCGTGTCGATCGAGGACAGCCACGCGGTCGCGGAGGGGTTCACGTCGGTGATCATCCGCGCCCTGAAACCAGCGACGAGCACTGGGTAGCAGGCATGGAGATCGATGCCTTCTCCCTGGGCAAGCGATTCGTTCATGTCGGCGCGATCCGCGTCGCCTACCACGACGACGGGTCGGGACCACCGGTGCTGTTGTTGCACGGCTGCCCGTTCTCGAGCTTCGTGTGGCGCAAGGTCATCCCCCTGCTGTCCGACAGCTTCCGCTGCCTCGCCCCGGACCTCCTCGGCCTGGGAGACACCGAGACACCCGCCGGGGCTGACTGGGCGCTGCCCGCGCAGGAGGCGATGATCCTCGGCCTTCTCGAAGAGCTCGGCGTCGACCGCGTGTCCGTCGTCGGCCACGACCACGGCGGCGCCATCGCCCAGCTGCTCGCGGCGCGCCACCCCGACCGCGTCGATCGTCTCGTGCTCTGCAACGTCGAGGCCTACGACAACTGGCCCTCCGCCGATGAACGCCCTCTCGTCCGTCTCACCCAGACGCCCGTCATTGGCGATCTCGTATTGCGGGCCTACGGCACCCGCCGTGTCCACCGGCTCCTGCTGTCGCTCGGCAAAGCCGTGCAGGACACGCGTGTCCTCGACGACGAGCTCATCGACGGCTACATCCGGGCCAACGCCAGCGATCCCCACCGCCGCGCCAAGACGGCCCGGTTCCTCGCCGGTCAACTCGACCCCACCAACAACCGATGGACCATGGACGTCGTCGACGGGCTCCGCCGCTTCGACCATCCCACCCTGCTGCTGTGGGCCGCCTCCGACCCGCACTTCGGGCCTTCCTGGGCGGAACGGCTCCGCGACGACATCCCCGGCGTGGTCGAACTCGTCCTCCTTCCCGACACCGGCCATCTGCTCATGGAGGAACGACCCGACGACGTCGCCGACCATCTGCGCAGGTTCCTCACCGCGCCCGCACCGATCCGCACACCGTGAGCCAGGCGACCGTCGTCGTCGAAAACCTCGTCGTCGACCGCGGACGAACTCGGGCGCTCGACGGCCTCGACTTCACTGTCGCTCGAGGAGTCGTGACCGGGCTGCTCGGTCCGAGTGGTAGCGGCAAGACGACCCTCATGCGCGCCATCGTCGGAGTGCAACGTGTCGCGGCCGGCACGATCACCGTGCTCGGACGGCCCGCCGGGTCAGCCGACCTTCGCCACCGCGTCGGCTACGCCACCCAGGCGCCGAGCATCTACGGCGACCTGACCGTGCGCGCCAACGCGCGCTACTTCGCCACCATCCACGGCACCAACGGGGCCGCCGACGACACCATCGACGCTGTCGGACTCGCTGCGCACGCCGATCAGCTCGCCGGCAACCTCTCCGGCGGCGAACGCGCCCGCCTGTCGCTGGCATGCGCGCTCGTCGGCTCACCACAGGTTCTCGTCCTCGACGAACCCACCGTCGGGCTCGACCCGGTGCTGCGCGCCGACCTGTGGCAGCGATTCCACGATCTTGCCGACACGGGTACGACATTGATCGTGTCGAGCCACGTCATGGACGAGGCCGCCCGATGCGATCGGCTCCTCCTCCTCCGCGGGGGACACCTCATCGCTGACGACACGCCTGCCGACCTGCGGGCAAGGACCGGCACCGACGATCTCGAAGAGGCGTTCCTGCGCCTCATCCTCCGCAGCAGCCATCAAGCAGCGAACTGATGCTGTCGATCCACGTCACGTTCGCCACCGCCCGGCGGGTCCTGAGCCAACTCCGCCACGACCGCCAGACCGTCGCACTCCTCGTTGCCCTTCCCGCCGCCGAGCTGACCCTCCTGCGGTTCGTGCTCGACGGCGCCCCCGACGTCTTCGACCGATGGGCGGTCCCGCTGCTTGGCGTGTTCCCCCTCATCACCATGTTCCTGGTGACCAGCGTGGCCATGCTGCGGGAACGAACGAGCGGAACCCTCGAACGGCTCCTCACCACACCGCTGCACAAGCTCGACCTCCTACTCGGGTACGCGCTCGCGTTCACCGTCGCCGCCGTGGTGCAAGCAATCGTCACCTCGACCATCGCCTACGGCATGCTCGGTCTCGACTCCCGCGGCGCGCTGTCCCTCGTCGTGACCATCGCCTTGGCCGACGCGCTGTTGGGCATGGCACTCGGGCTCTTCACAAGCGCGTTCGCCCGCACCGAGTTCCAAGCGGTGCAGTTCATGCCCGCGGTCGTCCTACCCCAACTCCTTCTCTGCGGGCTGGTGTGGCCCCGCGACCAGATGGCGACCGCGCTCGAAATGCTCAGCCGGGTACTCCCGATGACCTACGCCATCGACGCGCTCAGAGAAGTCGCCACCAACGCGCACGCCACGGCTGACCTGTGGCGCAACCTGATCGTCGTCGTCCTAGCCGCGCTCATCGCGCTGGCGCTCGGCGCCGCGACGCTGCGTCGACACACGCCATGAGGACCCGCTCGCGGCGCAAAGGTGGTCATGCTTCCTCCTCGCTTTCTTCTACAAGGTGTTTGAAGTTGGCGAGCGCGTCGGCCCAGAACCGGTCGAGCTGCGCGCGCAGCTCGCGCAACCCGTCGGGGTTGGCGCGGTAGATCCGCCGCGTCCCATCGGCGCTTCCGCAGGTCGCGAACGCGGCTCGGACCGGTATGGACCCGACGGTTGGGGCACCGCTCGGAGCAAACTCGCCTGCCCGTTCGATCCGAACCTCGTCGAGCTCCTGTGCGCGGATGCCGAAAAAGTCTTCTACGACCTTGACGACACCGAGTCATGGGACGCCGTCCTCGATGCCGAGCCGGCGTTGTCGTATGTGCTGTCTCCGGCCGAGTGCGACGAAGCGCTCGCCGCGATCAGCCGGTTCGTCGACCTGAAGTCGCCGTACACGATCGGCGATTCGACCGCCGTCGCCGACCTCGCGTCAGATGCGGTCGCCGCGCTCGGCGCTCCCGAGCACGAGGTCGCTACCGTCCGCCGCAGCGCGTTGATCGCGCGCTTCGGCTACCTCGGCGTATCGAACGCGATCTGGGACAAGCCCCGCCCGCTCTCGGCATCGGAGTGGGAGCGCGTCCGGCTGTACCCCTACTTGACCGAGCGGATGTTGCAGCGTCCACCCGCGCTCGCCCCGTTCGGACAGGTCGCGGTCCGGGTACGCGAGCAACTCGATGGGTCCGGCTATCCCCGAGGCCTGTCAGGCGCGTCCATCACCCGTCCAGCGCGGGTGCTCGCCGCCGCTGACGTGTACCAGGCGATGCTCGAGCCTCGACCGCACCGATCGCCACGCACACGCGACGAAGCCGGGGCCGAGCTTCGTGGCGAAGCCCGCAGCGGACGGCTCGATGGCGAGGCCGTCGAAGCGGTCCTCGGCGTCGCCGGGCACCGGGTGGCACGCCGCATCGACGGTCCCGCTGGCCTGACTCGCAGAGAGATCGAAGTCCTCCGGCTGATCGCGCGAGGCGCGACAAACAAGGACGTCGCCGCGCGGCTGGTCATCTCGCCCAAGACCGCAGGGACCACATCGAACACATCTACTCCAAGCTTGGAGTATCCAGCCGCGCCGAAGCAGGTCTCTTCGCCGCGCAACACGGCCTCCTACCGGAGACCGAGTACGACCTCGGCGAAGCCATCACGCCCTCCTGACGCGGTCGACCGATCTGTCGCGCCGCCGTTGGGTTTGGGTGTGAAGCGCGAATAGCCGTTGATCCCTCTCGCTTCGCACGGGGTGCCGCTGGATTACTCGAGTGGGTCCGGACTGCGCCTCCCAGATGTCGCTCGCCAGCGGGATGGGGAGGAAGGTGGCAGCGAGGCTGCGGGCGCCGCGGCCTCGCAGCCGATGTACGTCGCCTCGTGGATGCTCATGTCCAACCCGGTACGCGCCCTGCTTGCTTGATCCACTTGCGCATCTCCGGTGCCTGCGCCTCTTCGAGGGTGGTCAGCTTCACGTAGCGGCTCCGGTCGGTGGTCCCGAGCGGTGGCGGCGGGTCGAAGTCAGCACCCCCGAGGAAGACGACGTTCACGGAGACGTCGTAGGCGACCACCTCGATGATCCATCCGAGCTTCGGTGTCCCGTAATACGCCTTCTTCCACTTGACGGCGTAGTGAAGCCCCGGGATCGTCTTGCGGATCAGCTCGTCGAGCTGGTCGACGATGGGATGCAGATGCGGCACCAGCCGCGGCATCCAGTTCTCGATGTCAGCGTGGCTGTCCGATGGGACGGGCGGTGTTCGGGACGAGTAGCCCTTGACGGTTTTCGTTTTCGCCATTGCACGTTCTCCTCTGTGACCGCCTGGTCACGGTTGTTCGAGCGGGTTTCGCATTTCGGCGCCGACGTCGGTCGGGGAGAGAAGCTGGTCGACGAGGATCGCTGTCAGCCACCGCTCGTACTTCTGGGGTGGCCAACCTCGGTCGACGACGAGCAGCTGGTACATCTCCGGGGACATCAGCGCGTGGATGATGTGGGCGGCATCGCGTTCGCGCAGCTTGGGCCCCAACGCGCCGGCGCGGGCCAATGAGCGCGCGATCAGTCCTTGACCGTGCTGGCGCTGCTGGGTCAGGTCGTCGAGCAGCGCGGCCGCGTCGGTATCGGACGCCGCGGCGCTGACGAGGATGCGATAGATCGGCGCAGTCCTCGAGTTCACGCGGGCGGCGTTTGCCACAAAGCCGGCAAGCTGGCTGGTCGGCTCCGGCTCAGCCAATAGCGATCGGACGTGGGGGCGCTCGGCCAACGGAACGTTGTCATGGTCACCCACGATGGAGACATCGAGGAGGGCCTTGAGGATGCCGCGCTTGGACGAGAACAGTCGGTACACGGTGGCGGGAGGGACGTCGGCGAGGGCGCTGATGGCCTCGATCGTCGTGGCGCCGTAGCCCCGTTCCAAGAACAAGTTTCGGGCGGCGTCGATGACCGCGGCGCGAGCAAGGCGGGTCCGGGCTTGGCCGCGGTGACCTTGGACGGGTCGTCGGTCCTCGTCCCGGGATGCCACGAATATGAGACTATCACTCCCGAAGTGAGAGCGTCACTTGCACTCTTGAATTGAGAGTGACACTCTCACCTCTGGCGACCGGCAAACCCGTCCAGACGCGCTCGCTGCGAGGAGGCCCACGGCGGCCATGCGCGCTGATGTGCCAGTCGAGTCGAGGTAACTCCCCCAGCATCGGTCCGGGCTGACGTGCCGCGGGCGCGACGTATTCGGCGCTCTGCTCGCCGGCCGCGCCTGCAAGGCGGTGTCACAGAACGTGCGTCCCCCGAGAGGGTGGCGCGTGCCACCAACGCCGGATCGAAGCCGTCGAGCATCCCTGGCGGCACTCAGCCACGCTCTGGGTATGGCATCAGTCGTCGACATCCACCACGTCGCGCTCACAGTCCGCAGCCGAGACGAGAGCGCCGCCTGGTACGCGTCCACCCTCGGATTCGAGGAACTCTTCCGCGAAGATGCCGAGGATCGAAAGGCATGTGTGCTGCGGTTTCCCGGCGGCGGCTACAGCGTGGGGCTCGTCGAGCACACGCGCGCCGAGCAGGGCCGTTTCGACCCACATCGACAGGGGCTCGACCACGTCGCCTTCACCGTGCCGTCCCGCGAGGTGCTCGAGGAGTGGGCCAATGAGTTCTCCCGCACTGGCGTCGAACATTCGGGCATCGTGGACGTGCCGCCGGGAGCGATCTTGAACTTCAAGGACCCGAACGGGATCGCGCTCGCTCTCTTCTGGGACCGTGCCTGATCGACTCGCGCATCGAGTCCGAGCTGATGAGCGCGTCCCATCGCCGGTTCGAGGCACGCACCTGTTCCCTCAGTTTCGGACTTCCGGCGGCGCTGCCCGCCGACCGAGGTCAGTCGTAGACCGCGTCGTGGGCGTACACGACGCCGCCCGCGAACCCTCGCGTGTCGATCAGCCGGAGCCGTGCCTGCAGGTCGACGGGCAGGGCGCGTGCGCCTACCCGACCCGGTCTTCACGTCGGACAGCTGCGCGTCGTATGCCACTGACACGAGCGCCTGTTGGACCGAGAGCCGGCCGGCATCGAGGTCGAGGTCTCCCCATCGCAACCCGAGGATCTCGCCGCGCCGCATGCCCGTCTGCGCCGCGAGATGAATGGCGGCGTACAGGCGGTGTGACGCCACCGCGTCCAGGAACGTGGCGAGCTGATCCGCGTCCCATGCCTTGATCTCGGCGCGTCGGCGGGCCCTCAGAGATGGGGCGTCGGCGAGAGCCGCGACGTTGCAGACCACGGAGCCCTTGCGGTGCGCGTCCGCGAGCGCCTTGTTGAGCATCAGATGGATGTTGCGCACCGCCTTGGGGCTGAGCCCCTGGGTCTCACCGTCACGTGTCCGACGCCCGGTTGTCAGCAGCCGTGCGTAGAAAAGGTCGAGGTCCTCGACGGTCAGCTTGTCGAGCGGCACGGCGCGCAACGCCGGAAGCACATGGCACGATGTTCCGCCGGTAGGAGTCGAACGTGCTTCTGCGCAGCCGGGGCTCCTGAACCGGAAGCCAGCGCTCCGTGAGGTAGGACGCCAGAGTCACCTTCTCGCTGACGACGGTGTTGCCTTCGTGGCTCCGCTTCACCAAGTCGGCGAGCACCTTTTCGGCGTCAGCTCGGCGTGTGCCGGCGGGCACCCAGCGACGCCGGTATTTGCCCGTCGCCGAGTCCACGCCGTCGTACACAACGGCGTACCACCGCTTGCCCTTCTTCGCGATGCTGCCGCGCATCGACGTCTCCTTCCGCTTCGTACGGAAGGGACGCCACGCAGCGACACGGCCGACCCCAAGGCGTCCGACAGGGATGCGGCGCTGCAGGAGTCACGGTACGACCCACCAAGCCGAGGTCAACGATCCCCCAGCGCGATGCCCCGGGCGGCCCGCATCGGCGGCCTTGCCGGCGCCGCTTCCTCGGACCGCCTCGTCCCCCCTCGTGTCGGGGCGTCGTCGCCCGTCTCGCGCGCACAGTAGAACAGTAGAAATCGCGGAAGAAGAACGGCCTCCGAAACGCCAGAGAGGCCCTCCCCGAGAGCTCGGAAAGGGCCTCTGACCTGTGGTTTCGTTGGTGGCGAGGGCCCGATACCACGGTTCGCTACAACTGCGAGACAGGCAATTGAGGTCAGAGCCGATCTCGCCCTCGAGCGGTGAGGGTGGCGTCGAACCCAAGCCCGACCTCGCGATTGGATCCGGCGGTGGTACCGCCGGGCGGCGATTGAGGGCGGCACGCCACGACACGAAGTGGGCGATGGGGTGCTCAGCCCCAGCGGGCCGTGGTGATCCATGTGGCCGAGGCGAAGGTGACGCCGGCGGCGGTCTGGTGGGCGGCGGTCGTTCTCCGCAGGGCCTCGAGGGCGGCGGCGCGGCCCTCGACGTCGAGGCCTTCGAGCATCCAGCCCATGCGCCCGGCGATGAACTGGTCGGCGTCGGCCGCATCCGCGCCGTACCAGACAGGCGCCTCGTTGCCCGTCACCATGACATCGACAAAGCCGGCGTCCCCCAGAAGTGCGCGGATACGGTCGGGATCGGACAGCGCGAAGGGACCGGCGCCCGGCGCGGGGACCTGCGGCGGGCGGCCGGCGGCCAGTGCAGTGGCGATCTTCTCGAGCCACTCGTTGCCGGCCAGCGGCTGCCAGGTCAATAGCACGAGCCGTCCCCCCGGACGCAAGGCCCTGCCGATGTTGGCGAGGGCGGCGACGTGGTCGGCGAAGAACATGGCCGAGGTGCGGCTGATGGCGACATCGAAGCTGGCCGGCTCGAACGGGTGGATCTGCGCGTCGGCTTGCCAGAAGGCGCAGTTGGTGAGCCCCTCGGACTCGGCCACCCGGCGGGCGAAGTCGAGCATCGGGGCCGACAGGTCAACACCCAATGCCGAGCCTGCTGGGGCGGCGCGGGCCGCGTCCCTGGTGTTCTGACCGGTGCCGCAGCCCACATCCAGCACCCGGTCGGTCGGCTGTATGGCCGCCGCGGCCTGGAATGGTCTGTCGTGGCCGGCGATGACCCGGTCGAGCTGGTTGGCGTGCTCGGCCCAGTAGGCGCCTTCGCCGCCGTTCCATGCGGCCGACTGCTCGGCGTTGGCCGGGTCGACCGGCACGGTGTGGGTGCTCATGCTTCCTCCCGATCGTGATCGTCGAACCCGCGTCGCTCACGCGTCCACGCGCAGCTTCGGCATGGTGATGGGACAGATCGTCGAAGACACCGAAATCGTCGCCGCGTACCGGCGCTGGCTCGGAATCATGTAGCGCACGACCGCCATGGTGCCGCCGCCCCGGGTGTCCGGCGCCGGTCAGCGCGGCCCTGATCCGTCCACGTCGTAGCTTGCGTCCGTGACACCCGGGCGATCGCCCAAGGATCGCGATGCCCGCGGCGTCATCCCGAAGGGCCCGGTCCTCAACTGCCAGCGGCGCGACGTTCAGTGGCCGGCGGGGGCGAGGAACTCGAGTTGGATGTTGTCGGGGTCGCGGAACACCAGTATGGAGCCGTAGGGCTCGTCCGCGATTGGCGACTGGGTCAGGGGCTTGTCGGCCGTGTCGGCGCGGACGACGCCGTTGGCTTCGAGGTGCTCCTGCCACGCCACCAGGTCGGCCCGGGTGGGAACGACGAAGCCGGCGTGGTCGAGGCCGGTGACGGTCTCGGCGAAGAGGGCACCGTCGTTGGTGTCGTGGCGGTGAAGGACGATGATGAGGTCCATGGCGTCGGTGGCGAGCAGCTTGCCGACACCACCAGCGTGCGGCACGTCCATCTTGTGGGTGATCCCGAAGACGGTCTCGTACCAGGAGACGCTGGTGTCGACATCGGTGACGGTGATGGAGATGTGGTGCAGCGCGGGCTGGGCGACGGCGGACATGGCTTCTCCTTCGGTTGGGGGCAGCTCCGGCCCGAGCCGATTGCCCGGACCGCATCGAGAAGGACGATAAGGAAGCCGCTCGCACATATCATGAGGGACCTCCCTCGGATCCAGCCGAAAAAAGACGCACAGGTACTGTGACGGGAATGGCCGGGTTCTTCGGTCGCACGCATGAGCTCGAGGTGGTTCGCGCCGCGCTTGCTCGGGCGCCCGGCGAGCAGCGTCCGAGCGCCGTGGTCGTGGACGGCGAGCCCGGCGTCGGCAAGAGCAGGCTGATCGACGAGGCTTCGAGGAACGCCGATCGGGTTGCGGTCTCTGCGTACGAGCCGGAGATGAACCTGCCCTTCTCCCTCGGGCACGACCTCACCCGTGCGCTCGCCCGCTCGTCGCAGGCCGCCGAGCAGATCCTGGACCCGTTGCTCGCGCCGGAGCCCGGCGGCCCGCGGCCCGACTGGACGTCCGTGTTCGAGGCGGCCCATCGCGCGGCCGGTGTCCGCGACTCGCTCCTCATCACGATCGACGACTTCCAGTGGTCGGACGAGCGATCCACGGCGCTCGTCCACTATCTGGTGCGCGGGGCCCAGGCCGACGGTGATCCGCTCGCGCTCCTCGTGGGCGGTCGGCGGTCCATTGCCGTGAGCGCGCTCGTGACATCCTTGGAGCGACTGCTCGGCGACCGGCTGACGCGGGTGACGCTCGGACCACTCGACCATCACTCGACGGTGGAGCTCGCGCGCGCCGTGAACCCGGCCCTGGATCCTCGGGCCGCGGCGGCGGTCGCCGACCGGTCGGGCGGCTCTCCGTTCTGGTGCGAGCTCCTTGCCGAGGCCCGGGACGTCGACGCCGATGTCGCACGCATCGTCGCCGACCGTCTCTCGGCCGCGGGCACCGACGCCGCGGTGCTCTTCCAGACGATCGCCGTGCTCGGGCGCCAAGCGCCGGTCGAGGATCTCATCGCCATCCGAGGCTGGCCGGAGGAGCGGCTGACGGCAGCACGAGCGGAGCTGATGGCGACGGGCTTGGTCGTGGAGGAGGGAGGCGCGCTCAGAATCGTCCACGACCTCGTCAGAGCCGCCGTCGATGCCCAACTCCCAGACGAACGGCGGCGCGACATCCACGCGCGGGTCGCCTCGTGGCTGGAAGGTGCCGCCGGCGAGAACGTCACGCTGCTGCTGAGAGCGTCGGAAGCCAAGAATCGAGCGGGGCTCGACCACTTACCCCTTACCCTCCGGATCGTTCGGTCACCGATGCGCAGGCTGGTGGGCCTCGAGGGGCTACGGTCGATCGTCGCGCTCGTCGACTCGGTGCCGGCCGGCACGCCGCACGAACGAGAGCTGCAAGGTGAACTCGCATCCTTGGCCGCCGAGCTCGGTCAGCAGGGGCTGGCGATGGAGCGATGGGCGCGCGTCGCGGACCGACTGGGCACACCGCGTGATCGCGGGCGGGCCTGGCTGGGTGCATCCGACGCGGCACAGCAGCTCGAGAGGACCGACGATGCGCGCGCGCACCTCGAGCGCGCGCGCAGTGCGGGCAGCGATGACCCGGTTCTGCTCCTGGAGCTGGAGGCTGCGGATGCCGCGATCACACGGTGGCTCGAGCACCGCCCGCAGGAAGCGGGAAGCGTGACGAACGCCGCTCTCGAACGCGCTCGCGCCCTCGCCACGTCGACCCGCCCGACGGAGGCGCTTGAGCCACACTTCCAGAGCGCCTACCAACGCACCCTTGTCCTCGCCTGCGTGGACGCGATGCAGGCGAACGAGCCGGAGGTCGTCCTGCCCCTGGTCGAGGAGATGACACGGGTTGCAGCCGGAGCCGGCATCGAGGCATCGCTGCCGGCAAGCCTCCGGCGTGGCTCGGCTCTCATGCACCTGGGACGCCTCGCCGAAGCCGAGGAGCAGCTCGCCGCAGCCTGGCTAGAGGCGCGCCGCGCGTTCCTTACGGGGATCGCTCTCGACATCGGGTCGTACCTCGTCCAAACGAGCTACCTGCGCGGCCGCCTGATCGAGGCTCAGGAGGTGGCGGAGGAATGTGAGGCGCTCGCGGAACGCATCGGCGAGCGTTCGCGGCCAGCGATGCTCACGCGGATGTGGCGGCTCATCGCCACGATCTCCGCCGGCGACCACGGTGCCGCGCTCGCCGGCCTTCAGGCACTGTGCGAGGACGAACGGGATCCTCATCATCGCATCCCGCTCCATCAGGCCATCGCGCGCTGGCGCTCGCGGCTCGACGGAACCGCGAGCGCCGACGAGGTGCACGCGCGGATCGCCGCCGGCCGGAACGATATGGCGGAGGCGCGATGCACGCGATGCGGCCTGGAGTTCACGAGAGCGGCCACGGAATCGCTGGCGCGCGTCGGCGCCGTAGCGGAAGCAGTTCGGTGGTTCGAGGAGGCGGAGGGAGCGCCGCCGCGCGGCGACCTTCAAGCGTGGGACCACCTACGAGCCCGATCGGCCCTCGCCGCAGCAGGGCGCGGTGATCGTGCCTCGCTTCAAGAAGCCGTCGACCGGGCGGACGGACTGGGAATGCCCATCGAATCGATCTGGGCACGCACGAGCCTCGCGCGCGCCAACGCGGCCGAGGGCGACACGGCCGGAGCGGAGACGATCCTGTGGGACGCCGCGGCGATCGCCGAGGAAGTGGGGGCCGCGACCGAGCGAGCCCATGTCGCCCAGCTCCTGCGCCAGCTGGGCATCCGGGCGTGGCGACGCGGGCCTCGCACACGAGCGAGCGGTGACCTCTCTGTCCTGAGCGACCGCGAGCGGGAGATCGCGAATCTCATCGCGAGTGGCGCCAGCAACCCGGACATCGCGCGCACGCTGTTCCTGTCGCGCAAGACGGTAG
>WNFV01002487.1_pt1 | contig 39004 bp, 37 predicted proteins | sample 5400101 | NCBI WGS metagenome assembly WNFV01 (sample SAMN13153361, study PRJNA577476) | soil metagenome | isolation source: 115 cm soil or saprolite under grassland replicate 1 | place: USA:California | collected 2016-06-15 | reverse complement strand
CTATCGGGGCGACCGAGGACGCAGCCACGGGCGGCGAGACGCCGCCGGGAAACTGCCGAACTTCCGGCCGGGTGTACTAGCCTTCCATCCCTTGCTCGTCCTCGTCACCGGCGGCGCCGGGTTCATCGGCTCGCACCTCGTCGATCGTCTGCTCGCGGAGGGGCACGAGGTTCGGGTTCTCGACGTCCTCGACCCTCAGGTTCACGACGGCTGGCCGCCGTACCTTCCCGGTGCGGTGGAGCGAATCGAGGGCGACGTGCGCGACCACGGCGCGGTCGCGCGGGCACTCGACGGCGTCGAGCGCCTGGTGCACTTCGCCGCTGCCGTCGGCGTCGGGCAGTCGATGTACGAGATCGAGCGCTACACCTCCGTCAATGCCGTCGGCGCGGCCGTCGTGCTCGAAGAGGCGAGCCGTCGTCGCGATCGGCTCGAGAAGGTCGTCGTCGCATCGTCGATGTCGATCTACGGCGAAGGGCTGTATCGGTGCGTCGCCGAGGGCACGACGTGCGCTCCGGAGCCGCGGAGCGAGGCGCAGCTCGCACGCCGCGAGTGGGAACCGCACTGCCCCTCGTGCGGAGCGCCTCTCGAGCCCCTCCCCACTCCCGAGACGAAGCCGCTTCAGCCGCTTTCGATCTATGCGGTTGGAAAGCGCGACCACGAGGAGATGTTCCTCGTCTGGGGGCGCGCCTACCGCGTGCCGACGACGGCACTGCGCTTTTTCAACGTGTACGGGCCCCGCCAGGCCCTCTCGAATCCCTACACGGGTGTCGCGGCGATCTTCGCGAGCCGGCTGCTGAACGGGCGACCTCCGCTCATCTTCGAGGACGGCGGCCAGAGCCGCGACTTCGTGCACGTGAGCGACATCGTGGCGGGCGTGCTCCTCGCGCTCGAGCCCGGGCGGGGCGACTTCGACGCGCTCAATCTCGGAACGGGTGTCCCGACCACCGTCCGGCAGGTGTGCGACGTACTCGCGGACGAGCTCCAGGTCGACCTCGAGCCCGAGCTCCGGCAGCAGTACCGAGCCGGTGACGTCCGTCATTGCTTCGGTGACATCACGCGCGCACGCAGCGTGCTCGGGTTCGACCCGAGGGTGCCGTTCCGCGACGGGATGAGCTCACTCGTCGAGCAGCTCCGTGACGAGGTTCCGTCCGATCTCGTGGACCAGGCGACGGCCGCGCTCGTCGAGCGCGGCCTCGCCGGGTAACTCGACCTAGGCAGCGGCCTCCAGCTCGACGACCGGCACGGCCACCGCGGCCCGCGGGCGCCCCTTGATCAGCGACGCCGCGATCGCGCCCACCGCGACGAGCGCGCCGCCGATGTAGACGGCGGTCGTCATGCCGTGCGTGAACGCCTCCGGAGACTGGTAGCCGCCGACGTGCGAGAAGACCGCGGCGAGCACCGCGACGCCGAAGACGCCTCCGAGCTCGCGGATCGCGTTGTTCGCGCCGGACGCCTTGCCCTCCTGGTCCGGGCGCACGGCGCTCAGCACGACGTTGGCTACCGGGGCGAAGAAGAGCGCCATGCCGATGCCGGAGAGCACGAACGGCCCGATCAGGTCGACGTACGGGGTCGTCGGCGTGCTCACCGCAGCGATCCACAGGAGCCCTGCGGCCTGGAGCGCGAGCCCCGCAGCCATCAGTCGCTGCCCGCCGATGCGATCGGAGAAGGCGCCGGCGAGCGGCGCGATCAACATCGGCATCGCCGTCCACGGCAGGATCCGGAGGCCTGACTGCAGCGGCGAGTATCCCTGCACGGTCTGGAAGTACTGGGCCAGGAAGAAGATCGAGCCGAACATCCCGAAGAACATGAAGAGCGACGCGACGTTCGTCAGCGTGAACGTGCGGTTGCGGAAGAACTCCATCGGGAGCATCGGCGACGGTGCGCGCAGCTCCCAGGCGACGAACGCGGCCACGAGCAGCGCTCCGAGGACGATCGGGAGCACGATGCCGGTGCTCGTCCAGCCCAGCGAGTTCCCGCGCACGAGGCCCCAGACGATGCCGAGCAGTCCGGTGCTGGCAAGCGCGAGGCCCGGCAGGTCGAGGCCGCCCTCGCTCCCCTTCGTCTCCTCGAGCTGCCGGTACGCAAGCGGTGCCAGCACGAGCCCGATCGGCACGTTGAGCCAGAAGATCCAGTTCCACGAGACCCCGCTGACGATGGCGCCGCCGAGCAGCGGGCCGAGTGCGACGGCGAGGCCACCGATCCCGCCCCAGATGCCGAGTGCGAGGCCCCGCCGCTCCTTCGGGACGGCCGCGGAGAGAATCGTCAGCGTGAGCGGAGTGACGATCGCGCCGCCGACGCCCTGGAGCGCGCGGGAGATGTCGAGCGCGTTCGCCGACGTCGAGAGCGCGGCGGCCGCAGACGCTCCGGTGAAGAGGAGCAGGCCGAGCACGAACATGCGCCGCCGGCCGAAGCGGTCGCCGAGCGCCGCGCCGGTCAGGAGCAGCACCGCGAAGGTGAGCGTGTACGCGTTCACCGTCCACTCGAGCTGCGAGATCGACGCGTGCAGCTCGGACTTGATCACCGGCAGGGCGGTCGTCACGACGAGGTTGTCGAGGCTGACCATGAAGAGCGCGAGCGAGGTGATCGCGAGCGTCCAGTAGGTGACGGACTTGTTACGGTTGTGAGTCATCACTACCTCCGTGGTGAAAAAAAGAGAACTAGAGCTCCTTGCCGCAGCCGGCGAGCAGCTCGCTCATCCAGGGCTCCGGGTTGTCGTTGACCTGCATCGACGAGAGGACGTTCAGCAACATCCCCGTCGCGAAGAACTGCCACAGCTCCGGCCAGTCGGCTCCGGAGACGCGGCGGACGTAGGCGACGAGGTCGCCGAAGCCCTCGCGGACGACGCGGCGGATGTCGGGATCCTCCGACGCCGCGTAGCCCTGCATCTGCGCGCGGAGCCAGACGCGGTTCGTTTCCAGCTGCTCCATGTAGGCGGCGCCGATCGCATGGAGCGCCTCCTCGCCCCGCTGGCCCTCCGCGGCGCGCTGGAACAGCTCGAGCGTGTCGCGGTAGCAACGGCTGACGGAGGCGATGTAGAGCTCCTTCTTCGTCCCGAAGAGACGGAAGAGGTACGGCTGCGAGATGCCCGCCCGCTTTGCGATGTCCTCAGTGGACGTGCCCTCGAAGCCCCGGTCGGCGAACTCGATCAGGGCGGCGTCGAGGATCGTGTCCTTGCGCTCGGCGGCCGAGAGGCGGGTGGTGGTCTGGGCCATGGGCGATAGGTTAGTGATGACTCACAAGCTTGTCAAGCCCCTCCGCCACCCGGTCGAGCTCGGCGTCGGTGAGCCGGGTGTGGAGCGGCAGGGCGAGCGCCCGCTCGAATGCCGCATCCGCGCCGGGGAACGGCCCCTGGTCGCGGTAGGCGCCGAGGCGGTGGAGCGCGTACGTCCCGATCTGGCACTGGATCCCCTGGGCGCGGAGGCCTGCCATCACCTCGTCGCGGCGGTCGACCTGGATCACATAGGCCTGCAGCCCGTGCCGGTCGCCGGGATCGGTCCCCGGCAGCACGACGTCGAGAGCCGCGAGCCGCTCCGCGTAGCCGGCGGCGACGCGCTCGTACGCCGCCTGCAACTCCGCGAGGCGGCGGAGCTGCGGGATGCCGAGGGCGCACAGAACGTCGCTCAACCGGTAGTTGAACGCCGGTAGCGGCATGTCGTCGTAGCTCGACGAGGGCGACCACCCGTGGTGGCGCAGCGAGCGCACGCGCTCGGCGAGCGATTCGTCGTCGGTCGTCACGGCACCGCCTTCGCCCGTCGTCACGATCTTGCGCGGATGGAACGAGAAGCAAGCAAGCGCTCCCAGCGAGCCGCAGGCACGCGCGCCTCGCGTCGCACCGAGTGCGCCGGCCGCGTCCTCCAGCACCGTCACCTCGGGGAGCTCCTCCACGCGCGCCGGCCTGCCGAAGAGGTGGACCGCGAGCACGGCCTTCGTCCGTTTCGTCACCCGGCTCGCCGCCGCGGCGGGATCGATATTCATCGTCACCGGGTCGACGTCGACGAGCACGGGCGTCGCACCCGCGAGCGCGACGACGTTCGCGGTCGCCGGAAACGTGTACGCCGGCACGAGCACCTCGTCGCCCGGCCCAACGCCGAGTGCGAGCACGGCCACGTGCAACGCCGCCGTCCCGGACGACACGGCGACGGCGTGGGCCGTGCCGGCTGCGTCCGCGAGGAGCTCTTCGAGCTCCACGACCTTGGCGCCCATCGTCAGCTGACCGGACTCGAGCACCTCGCGGATCTCGGCGAGCTCCGCCTCGCCGACGTCGGGCCATGCGAGCCTGACGACGTCTAGGTCAGGAGTCTGTCGCACGATGATGCTCGTCGATCCTGGCGCGATGGCTGAGTGCGCGGCAAGGACGCAGGGAGCCCCGATAGTGGTGCTATCGGGGCGACCGAGGACGCGGCCGCGTGCCAGCCAGCGCGGCAGGGCGGCTCAGCCCTCATCGTGCGACAGGCTCCCCGGCCGGTTTCCGGCTGCGATACCACGCGATCGTCCTCTCCAGGCCGTCGTCGAGCTCGACCCGCGCCTCGAAGCCGATCGCCTCGCGCGCCTTCGTGACGTTCGGGATGCGTAGCTCGACGTCGACGTAGTCGAGCGGCGCGAACACGATCTCGCCGGGGCAGCCCGTGATCCGCTTGATCCGCTGGGCGAGGTCGAAGATCGTCACGGCCGAGCGCGGGTTGCCGATGTTGAAGCTCTGGCCGACGGCGTTCGGGTGCTCGAGACAGACGAGCACCGCCTCGACCATGTCGTCGACGTAGCACCAGGCGCGGATCTGCGAGCCGTCGCCGCGCACGGTCAGGTCGTGGCCGCCGAGCGCGGCCTCGATGAACGCACGGATCGCGCCGCCGCCGATCTGGCCCGGCCCGAAGACGTTGAACGGGCGGACGGTGACTGCGGGCACGCTCAGCTCGTCGTGGTAGGCGTGCGCCATGTGCTCGCCGGCGAGCTTCGACACGGCATACGTCCAGCGCGCCTCGCCCACCGAGCCGATCGTCGACACCTGGCCCTCGCTGACGTTGTACGCGTGCGTGCCGAAGACCTCGCTCGTCGAGAAGTCGATCAGCCGCTCGAGCGTGTCCTGCGTCGCGACGGCGGCCTCGAGCACGTTGTAGGTGCCGATCATGTTCACGCGCATCGTGCGCACCGGGCTCTGGAGCACCGTGTCGACACCCGCGATCGCCGCGCAGTGGACGATGTGCGTCGCGCCGCGGGCGAGCTCGTGCACCGCGTCGACGTCGAGCACGTCGGCCTGGTGGAGCGCGAAGTTCGGGTGGTCGGCCAGGTCGGTCGCCGAGAGCGCGTCGCGGTGGAGGTTGTCGAGGGCGACCACCTCGTTGTCCTCGACGAGGCGCCGCGCGAGCGTCGTCCCGATGAAGCCGGCCCCGCCGCTGATGAAGATGCGCTTTCCGCTCAGCACGGCGCCAACTGTAGTAGCCACCGCCTACCATGCAGCCGATGCACGCCGCAGCGGTCGCGCTCACGGCACTCTCGATCGCGCTCTCGCCCGGCGACGGCGGGGCGACGCAGCACTGGACGCTCCGCTGCGGGCCGGCAGGCGGGACGCTCCCGCGGGCCGCGCAGGCCTGCCGGCGCCTCGCCGCGCTCACGGATCCCTTCGCCCCGGTTCCGAAGGACGCCGCCTGCACGCAGGTCTACGGCGGGCCGCAGACTGCGCGCGTGACCGGAACCTTCCGCGGGCGCTCCCTCTGGACGCGCTTCGCCCGCCGCAACGGCTGCGAGATCGCCCGCTGGCAGAAGGTCGAGTTCCTCTTCCCGTCCTCGTGACGGGAGACCTGCGGGGCTGGCTCGACGCCGCCTCCGGGAGTGACGAGGAGTTCGTCGACCGGGCCTGGCGGCTCGTCGTCAGGCGGGCGCCCGAGGAGGACGGCCGTGACCTTGCGCTCGCGAAGCTTCGGGACGGGACGCTCTCGCGCGCCGGCCTGCTCCGCGAGCTCGTCGCCAGCGAGGAGTTCGGCCGCGTCCACGCGCTCGACGGAGGACTGGCGTTCGCTGCGGCCGAGCGCTCGAAGCCGCGCCGCGTGAAGGGGCCTCCGCGGCCGCGCGCGTTGAACGCGCCGGCCGGTCTCGACGAACGGTCGATCGAGATCCCATGGTGCCTGGCGCGCTACGATGGGGAACCGCGCGTGCTCGATGTCGGGTACGCGTTCGCCGAGCCCGCCTACCTCGCAGGCCTTGTCGCGCTCGGCGCGGAGGAGCTCGTCGGCGTCGATCTCGCACAGGCCGACGTCCCGGGATTGCGCAGCGTCGTCGCCGACGTGCGCAAGCTCCCGTTCGAGGACGGCGCGTTCGACCTCGCGTTCTGCGTTTCGACGCTCGAGCACATCGGTCGCGACAACGAGCTCTACGACATCGACGCCGCCCGCGAAGAGGACGGCGACGCAGCGGCGCTCGGCGAGCTCCGTCGTGTGCTCGCGAAGGACGGCCGTGTGCTCGTCAGCGTCCCGACCGGCGTCCGCGACGATCAGGGGTGGCAGCTGCAGCGCCCGCCCGAGGAATGGGTCGACCTGTTCGAGCGCGCCGGCTTTTTCATCTTCGAGGACGAGCTCTACGTCTACGGCGACGGCTGGCGCACCGCGACGCTCGACGAAGCCCGCGAGGCACGCTACGAAGGGCCCGGCGCGGGAGCGGTGCTCCTCGCGGAGCTCCGACGCGACACCCTTGGAGGAAAGCTGCGACTAGCCGTGCGCGACGTCCGGCATCGCGACGAGGTCCGGCGCAGCACGGTTCCGTAGCAGCACCGCCGCGAAGGCGAGACCGCTCATCGTCAGCGCGGCGGCGATCACGAAGAACACCTTGTAGAGCGACACGTGCTCGAGGGAGAAGCCGCCCGCGAGGAAGCCGAGCGGGCCGGCCAGCATGGCGATCGTCATCACGGACGTCATGACCTTCGGCCGCAACGCTGCAGGCGTCCGCACCGTCAGGATGCCGATGATCGGCGCGTTCACGAGCGGCGTGAAGAACGAGAACGCGCCGATGACGAAGACCGCGGCACCCCACGGGAGCTCGACGGCGAGCAGGTAGAGCGGCAGCGACATTGCGACGATGGCAAACGCCGCGAGCTTCTGGAGGTCGACCCTTTGCGCGAGCTGCTGCGCGAGGATCGCACCGAGAAGGGCGCCGACTCCGAACGATCCGAAGAGGAAGCCGGCGACGTGCGCGTCGCCGCGGTAGTGGAAATACGCGAGCACGTTGATCGCGACGATGAGCGACTGCGCGACGAAGTTGGTCAGGCAGGCGACGATCAGCAGCGGGCCGAGCAGATGGTCCTTCATCAGGAATTTCAGCCCCGCGAAGAGGCCCTTCGAGGCCGCCGTCGGCTCGACGCGCTTCCCGGCACGCACGACGGCGGCGACGATCGCGAACGACACCACGTACGTCGCCGCGTCGACGACGAGCACGGTCGCCGGGCTCGTCGCCGCGATCAGCACGCCCGCGAGCACGGGCCCGAGGAGCTGCGTGATCTGATTCGCCCCGCCGAGCACCGCGTTGACGCTCGCGACGGCGCGCTCGTCCTCGCCTGCCACCTCGGGGACGACAAGCCGCGAGGAGGAGAAGTACGGCGCAGCAAAGCACCCGATCGCGAACGTCGCCGCGAGGAGCCCCGGGAACGAGAGGTGCCCCGTCCAGTGGAGGATCGGGATGACGAGCATGAGCGGCCCGCGCGCGGCGTCGCAGACCATCATCGTGCGCTTCGCGCCGAGGCGGGCGATGACGCTGCCCGCCGGGATGCCGAGCAGCCCGATCGGCAGCATCTCCGCCGCCAGCACCCAGGCCATCTTCGCCGTCGACCCGGTGGTCACGAGCACGAACCACGGCAGGGCGAGGAACGTCATCGACGACCCGGTGAGCGAGATGAGCTCGGCCGCCAGGAGCCCGAGGAGCGAGCGGTTCTTGAACATCGCGACAATATAAAACGTCCGTACGGTTTTGTAAAAGTGCGGTCATGCCGAAGGTGAGCCAGGAGCATCTCGACGCCCGCCGGGCTCAGATTCTCGACGGCGCCCGCCGGGCGTTCGCCCGCCACGGCTACGACGGCGCCACCGTGAACCGTCTCGAGGTGGAGATCGGGCTCTCGCGCGGCGCGATCTTCAACTACTTCCCGAGCAAGGAGGACCTCTTCCTCGAGCTCTCGGTCGAGGAGAATCGGCGCTACGTCGACCTGCTCGTCGAAAACGGGCTCGACGACGCGATGCGCTCGATGGCGAACGAGAGCCCGGAGTGGCTCAGCGTGCTGCTCGAGGTCCAGGCCCGTCTCCGCCACGATCCGGAGTTCGTGCGGCGGCTCGAGGCTCGCACCGAGGACCAGGAGCAGCGGTTCATTTCCTGGCTCCGAGCCCGGCAGGCCGACGGGACGTTCCGGGACGACGTGGACTTCATGGCGCTCGGCCGGTTCGCTGCGATGGTGCTCAACGGCCTCGCGCTGCGCGTCGTCGGCGGCGACCCGACCGAGATCGAGCCGATCCTCAAGCTCCTGCACGACGCGCTCGGGCCTCGTATGACTGTTCATAGTGTAAATCGCCAGCTATAGTGTCCGCACGGCTGGCATCGTGAGCTTGGCCAAGGTCACTGCGGGCGGTCAGGTGTCTTTGCCTGCCGCGGTCCGACGCCGGTGGCGGACAAAGACTGTGCGTGTCGAGGATCACGGGGACCATGTGGTGATCCGTCCGCTTCCGGATGACCCCATCGCTGCCGCTCGCGGCGCCCTGAAGGGGCGGATCGACACGGCGAAGCTGCGCGCCGAGGCGCGTGAGGACGAGGCCGCAGCCGAAGCTCGCCGTTGACGCTCATCGACGCCTACGGGCTCGTGGCGCTCGTCGCCGATGAACCCGCCGCAAGCGAGGTCGAGTCGCTGCTGCGCGCCGGTGAGTGTCGTATGGTCGCCGTCAATCTCGCGGAGGCAGTCGACCTCTGCCGGCGCGTACACGGAATCTCAGCGGAGGACGTTCGGGCGGCGGTAGAGCCGCTCACCCTCTCGGGCACCCTCGCCGTTGCTACCTCCGCTGAACGAGAGGCCTGGCTCTCCGCAGACCTTCGAGCAAGGCACTACCACAGGAAGGAATGCCCGTTGTCTCTCGCGGATTGCTTCCTGTTGGCGCACGCGCTCGCAGACGATGACGCGCTGGCGACGAGCGATCCAGATCTTGCGCGAGTGGCGCGACTCGAGAACGCACCCGTCGTCGCACTTCCGGATCGTGCCGGCAAGCGGCCGTGAATTCAGACTGAGTAGCATCGCGTAGTGAAAACCGTCCTGTTCGTCGGCGCGGGACGCAACCAGCGCCGCGCGATCGCCCGCGTCAAGGAGCTCGGCGCGCGCGTCGTCGCCGTCGACAGGAATGCGGAGGCCCCCGGGTTCGCGGAAGCGGATGCCGGTGAGGCGGTCGACTTCGCCGACACGGAAGCTGTCGCCGCCGCGGGCCGCAGGCACGCCGTCGACGGCGTGATGACGATCGCTTCCGACGCCGCCGTCCCGATCGTCGCTGAGGTCGCGGAGCGCCTCGGCCTGCCGGGAATCGGCTCCGAGGCTGCGCACCTGGCGACGAACAAGATCGCGATGCGGCGCGTCTTTGCCGAGCGCGGTGTGCCCCAGCCGCAGTTCGCCGGCGTCCGCGAGGTCGTCGACGCGCGGGTCGCGGCGAAGACGATCGGCTTCCCGGCCGTGCTGAAGCCCGCCGACTCGGCCGGCCAGCGCGGCATCTTCCTTCTGCGCTCGATCGACGACCTTGCGCAGCTGCCGCTCGCGCTCGCCGCCTCGCGCTCCGGTGAGGCGATCCTCGAGGAGTTCCACGAGGGCCGCGAGATCAACACGCTGATCGTCGCGCGCGAGCACGACGCGCGCCTGATCACCGCCTCGGACCGGATCCGGCCGCAGGGCGTGGGCTTCGGCGTCGCGCTCGCGCACTCGTACCCCTCGACGCTCTTCGGCGACGCTCTCGCCGAGGTGGAGCGCGTCGCGCTCGCCGCCGTGAAGGCGATCGGGCTGCGCAACGGGATCGCGTACCCGCAGCTCCTCGTCTCGCCGGGAAACGAGGTACGGGTCGTCGAGATCGCGGCGCGCATTCCCGGGGGCCAGATGGTCGAGGTGCCGCGCTACGGCGTCGGCGTCGACCTCGTCGAGGTCGCGCTCCGCCAGGCGCTCGGCGAGGAGGTGCCTGACGAGCTGATCGCCGCGCGCTTCCAGCAGCCGTTCGCGATCCGCTTCCTGACGGCGGAGCCCGGCCCGCTGCCCACGGGGGTCGTGCGATCGGTCGGCCCGCTCGACAAAGCGGCAGCCTTCCCCGGCGTCGACCGCGTCGAGACGTGGATCGAGCCCGGCGAGACGATCCGGCCGGTCCAGACCGACGGCGACCGACGCGGCTACGTGATCGCGCTCGGCGAGACGAACCTCGAGGCACTCGAACGCGCCGACGCGGCCGCCGGCCTGATAGACGTGCTGACGGTATGAGCGTAGGCTCGACGGAGCTCATCAGGGAGCGGAGGCGCCGGCTCTGCCGGCGCCGGCAGCGGGTATGAACTGCACCTTCGATCTCGCGCACTTCCGGGAGCTGCTCGATGCAGCCCGTGCCGGCGGCTACCGCACGGTCGCGTTCGACCACGAGCCGAGTCCGCGCGACCTCTTCCTGCGCCACGACGTCGACCTCTCGCTCGAGGCGGCACTCGAGCTCGCGCACATCGAGGCCGAGCGCGGCCTGCACGCGACCTACTTCCTGATGACGGAGAGCATCTTCTACAACCTCGACTCGCCGGTCGGGCAGGAGACGATCCGCGAGCTGCGCGAGCTCGGTCACGCAGTCGGCCTGCACGCGGTCCACCCGCGCGCCGACCGCGACGACCGCTTCGATCCCGTTCTCGCCTGGCACAACCCCGACCCGGCCTATGTGAACGAGCCCGTCGCCGGCGTCGTCAACGTCATGCAGGCGCCGTGGTTCACGCAGGGCAAGTACCGCTCGGACTCGAACCAGCACTGGCGCGAAGGCTGTCCGCACGAGGAGCTGCGCACGGGCTCGTTCGAGTGGCTTCAGCTGCTCCTTCATCCCGAGATCTGGGTGTACGAGGGCGCGACGATGCGAGAGACGATGCACGCGATGCTCGACTGCACGCGGGGCAGGTGGCTCGGGCACCTCGCGAACGACCGGATCGATCTCGCGTGACCACGGTTCTCGTCACCGCCTCCGGCGCCCCCGGGACCGCGGCGCTGCTCCGCGGCCTCCGCGAGAACGGCGAGCGCGACGTACGGCTTATCGGCGTCGACATGTCGGAGCGGTCGATCGGCCGCCATCTCTGCGACGCCTTCCACCTCGTCCCTGCCGGCTCTGACCCCGGCTTCGCCGACGCCATGCTCGACATCGTCGAGCGCGAGGGAGCAGACGTCGTCCTGCCGCAGTCTTCCTTCGACCTTCCCGGTCTCGCCGCCGCACGCGAGCGTTTTCCGGTTCCGGTCCTCGTCTCCTCGCCGGAGACGGTCCACCGCTCGAACGACAAGGCGGAGACGTACGAGCTGCTGCAGCGCATCGGCGTGCCCACCGTGGACTTCCGGCGCGTCGCCGGGGCACGACAGGTCGAGGCAGCTGCACGCGAGCTCGGCTATCCGGACCGGCCGGTGTGCTTCAAGCCAGTCTTCTCGTCGGGCTCCCGCGGGTTCCGCATCCTCGATCCCACGGTCGACCGTGCGCACCAGCTCCTGCACGAGCGGCCCGGCTCCGTCTCGATGCGGCTCGACGAGGCGCTCGAGCTTCTACCCGAGGAGGGCGGCACGGAGCTGCTCGTGATGGAGCTCGCGGAGGGCGGCGAGCGCACGATCGACGGCATCGCCGACGGAGCGCGCGTCGTGCTCGGCCACCCGAAGACGCGCGAGGCGATGCGCGCCGGGCTCGCGATGTACTTCGTCACGCTCGAGGACGATGCGCTGATGGACATCGCCGACCGGATCGTGCGCGAGGTCGCGATCGAGTGGTTCTTCAACATCCAGCTCGTCGGCGAGCGCGTGATCGAGATCAACCCTCGCATCTCGACCGTCGTCTACCAGGAGGACCTGAACTTTCCCTGGCTGGGCGTGAAGCGGGCGCTCGGCGAGATCTCCGACGACGAGCTCGCGGCGATGCGCGGACGTGTAAAGCCGGGGCGAATCGCGCTTCGATTCTTCGATCAGGTGGAATGGGATCCGTGATGGACGATTGGTACTCACTCCAGGTGCCGCTCGCCGCGGTGTGCGAGGAGCCGGCCGACGAGCTGCGCATCAAGCGAGCCGTCGACGCGGCGGAGCTCGTGGCGTCCGCGGCGGGCGAGCCGCCGGACGAGCTGCCGGAGGCCGCCCGCGACTGGGTCGAGATGCACGGCGTGCCGCCGGACGATCTCGTCGAGCTGGCGATGCGCGCGATGAAGCAGGTCGCGAACGCAAACGACTGGTGGCGCGAGCGCGTCAACGACCTGCGCTTCCGGCTCGGCGACGTCGCGGCTCCGTAGCGCAGCCCCGCTAGCGTGGCTCCGTGCGCGTCACGCACGCTCCCGTCAACACGGCCGGCATTCCCTGGACGAACGTCCGCGCGCTGCGGGACCGCGGCGTCGACGCGCAACTCGTCGTCTTCAACCGCTACGCCCTCCACCCGGAGGCCGACGTCGACCTGCAGCGCCGCGGCGGACTGCTGCGTCAGCAGGCGACACAGTGGCGGGCCTTTGCGCGGCTTGCACCGCGGACGGACATCTTCCACTTCTACTTCGGCCTGACGCTGCTGCCGAAGTTGGTGCAGTTCCCGCTCCTGCGCGCTCTCGGCAAGCGATCCGTGATGCATTTCCTCGGCTCCGACATCCGCGGCAAGCCGCCGGAGGAGCTCGAGTGGGCCAAGCGCGCCGGCGCGCGGGTCGTCGGCTCGTACGACGCGGCCCGTTGGGTGCCGGACGCGCACGTGATCCCGCCGGGCATCGACGTCCACGCGATCGCTCCGGCGCCGCCGTCCGACCGCAAGCGTCCCATCGTGCTGCACGCGCCGTCGTCGCGGCGCCGAAAGGGCACCGAGCACGTCGTCGCGGCGTGCAGGGAGCTCGACGTCGAGCTCGAGATCGTCGAAGGGCTCGATCATCGTGAGGCCTTCGAGCGCTACCGGCGCGCCGACGTGATCGTCGACCAGCTGAACGCCGGCTGGTACGGCGTCTTCGCGATCGAGGCCATGGCGCTCGGCAAGCCGGTGGTGACGTTCCTGCACGAGGAGGCCGTTCGCCGGACCGAGGAGGCTTTCGGCGTGCCGGTGCCGATCGTGGGCGCGACGAAGGAGACCCTCGCCGAGGTGCTGCGTCCGCTGACGGAGTCGGCGGGGGAGCGCCGCCGGGTCGGAGCGACGAGCCGCGCCTACGCGGAAGAGGTGCACGGCCTCGAGCGGATGACCGACCGCCTGCTTGCGCTCTACGCTGAGCTTCGATGAGGCGCCCGTCATGAGGCTGTCCCAAGAGCTGAAGCGGCTCGGCCGCCACTCGGCGGTGTACGGGCTCGGCGGGCTCGTCTCGCGGATCCTCGCGACCGCTCTCCTGCCGCTCTACACGCACTACCTGCCGCCGGGGTCGTACGGACGCGTCGAGATCGTGACCGCCGCCACGGCGGTGCTCGCGATCGTTCTGCAACTCGGGATCTCGAGCGCGTTCTTCCGCTTCTACTTCGACGCGAAGGAGCAGCGCGAGAAGCTGACCGTGATCCGGACGTCGTTCTGGTTCACGATGCTCATGTCGACGGTCGGGCTCGCGCTCGGCCTGATCTTCGCCGGGCCGATCGCGCACGTGCTCGGGCTCGGCGGCGACGTGAACCTCGTGCGCGCCGGCGCCGTGGGTTTGTGGGCGCAGACGAACTACCAGCAGCTGACGGCGCTCTTCCGTGTCGAGGAGCGCTCGGGGCAGTACGCGGTCGCGAGTGTCGCGAATGTGCTCATCACCGTCGCCGCGATGGTGCTGTTCGTCGCATCCTTCCACTGGGGCGCGGTCGGGCTCGTCGTCGGCAACTTCACCGGCACGCTCGTCGTATACGTCGTCCTGCTCGCGTACCGGTACGAGCAGCTCGGGCTCGAGTTCGACCGCGGGCTCTTCCGGAAGATGCAGCACTTCGGGATGCCACTCGTCCCGTCGGCGCTCGCGCTCTGGACGATCAACTTCGTCGACCGGGAGTTCATCGTCCACTACAAGACGGCCGCCGAGGTCGGCGTGTACTCCGCGGCGGTGAAGATCGCCGGTGTGATCACGTTCGTCATGGTCGCCTTCCGCACGGCGTGGCCGGCGTTCGCATATTCGATCGAGGACGACCGCGACGCAAAGCGGACGTACTCGTTCGTCCTCACGTACCTTCTGACGTTCACCTCGTGGGTCGCGCTGGCGCTCGGTGCGCTCGCGCCGTGGTGGGTGCAGCTGCTCACCGACCCGCGCTACCAGCGCGCGGAGAAGGGCGTTGCGCTGCTCGCGTTCGCCGGGGCCGTGTACGCGGGCTACGTGGTGCTTGCGATCGGCAGTGGTCGCGCGCGCAAGACGCAGCTGAACTATGGTCGGCGCGGCGATCGCGACCGCTGCGGCCTACGTCGTGCTCTTCGTCGGCATGACGCTGTACGCGCAGCGCGTCTATCCGGTTGCCTACCAGTGGCGCCGCATCGTCACGTGCGTCGGTGTCGCGGTCGGGCTCACGGTCGCGGCGCGTGCGGCCGATCTGCCGCTCGCTCCGTCGTTCCTGCTCGTGCTCGCGTACCCGCTCGTGCTCGCGGCGCTCGGGTTCTACCTGCCGGCGGAACGGCAGCGCCTGCGCCGTCTCGTGCCCAGCTTCTCCAAGTGACAAGTTGTCACTTGGAGAGAAACGATCGGGTCAGCGAAGACGCTTCAGCGCCTCGAGCTCCTCCGCGCTCGGCTCCCATTCGCCGGCCGCGACGTTCGCCCTCACCTGCTCGGGCTTCGTCGCGCCGGCGATGACGGAAGCGATCGCCGGCATCGCGAGGAGGCCGCCGATCGCGACCGCGAGCAGCGGTACCCCGCGCTCCTCGGCGAAGCGCTGCAACCCCTCGAGGCGGCTCCAGCGCCCCTCAGGGATCTCCCGGCCCGCGAGCCGGCCCTCGGTCGCCTCTACGCCGTGGGTGTACTTCCCCGTCAGCAGCCCGCTCGCGAGCGGAAAGTAGGGCAGCATGCCGATCCCGAGCCGCTCGCACACCGGCAGGACGTCGTCCTCGATCCCGCGCTCGACGAGCGAATAGTCGTTCTGCGCGGAGACGAACTGTGTCAGGTCGCGCTCGCGGGCGACGCGGTCGGCTTCCTCGATCTGCTGCGCCGAGAAGTTGGAGGAGCCGAGGTGCCGCACCTTCCCCTCCTGCGCGAGCTCGTGGAGTGCGCCGAGCGTCTCCTCGATCGGGGTCCGATCGTCGGGCTCGTGCATCTGGTAGACGTCGATCACGTCGGTACGGAGCCGGCGGAGCGACCGCTCGACCGCCCAGCGGATGTACTCGCGCGAGCCGCGCGGGATCCCGGGCGCACCGTCGAGCGGCTTGCCGAACTTCGTTGCGAGGACGACGCGGTCGCGGCGTCCCTCCAGAGCGCGTCCGATGTACGCCTCGCTCTCGCCGTAGATGTCCGCCGTATCGAAGAGCTTGATCCCCGCGTCGAGCGCGGCGTCGATCACTGCGAGCGACTGGTCGTAGTCGGTCCGGCGGCCGAAGTTGTTCGTGCCGAGACCGACAATCGAGACTTCCGGTCCGCCCTCGCCGAGCCTGCGTCTACGCACGGCGCGACGCTACCCGCTGGGCAGCGTCCGGCGCGCCGATGACTCGAGTTCGTCTACCAGGCCCGGCCGCGCCCGAAGAATCCGAGCAGAGCGAGTACGAGGACGACGATGAGGATGATCCAGAGGATGCTCATAGCAGGACAACGGTTGGACGGGCTAGCCGGTTACGCCCAACCCTTCGGGCAGCGGTCGCGAGTGCACGACTGCGAGTGTCTTCGTCGGGCGGGTCAGCGCGACGTACAGCTCGCGCAGTCCGGCGTCGCCTGCCTCCTCGACGATCAGCGCAGGCTCGACGACCACGACGTGGTCGAACTCGAGACCCTTGGCCTCGCGCGGCGTGAGCACCGGAACCGAGATCTCGTCGAACGTGTCGCCATGGGGCGGCGTCTCCGCGAGCGAGCGCGGCGCGATCACCGCGAGCAGCCCGTCGAGCTCTGCCGCCTCCCGCAGCGCCACGCCGAGCAGCTCGCCCTCGGCGGCCGGCATGAGCTTCGGCGGCGCGCCGCCCTGCCGGTACGCGAGCGGGCGCTCGACCTCGGGCGCGATCAGGTCGAGCAGCGGCAGCGCGAAGTCCATGATCTCGCCCGGCACGCGGTAGGCGTGGCGCAGCTCCTCGAACGTCACCTCCGTCTCGTCGGGCAGGAACGGCTCGAGGTCCTCCCAGCGGCGGTAGACGACGGGGCCCGTGGCCTGCGCGACGTCGCCGAGAATCGTCAGCGAGCCGGCGGCGGCGCGCCGAGACACGGCGAGTAATTGCATCGGCGAGAGATCCTGCGCCTCGTCGACGACCACGTGCCCGTACGCGCGGGGCGCGCCGTCGATGAGCGTGCGCGCGACGTCGAGCAGCGGCAGGTCGTGCTCGCTCCACCGGAGCTCCGACAAACGGCGCGGCCGGTCGCGAAGCAGAAGCCGCTGCTCGTCGCGGTCGAGGATGCCGGCCGCCGCTTCAGCGAGTGTGGCCGGTGAGGTCAACAGCCGCGCGACGAGCCTGTCGGCCCGGGGCAGCCCGAGCACGCGGTCGATGAACTTCGTCAGGAAGCCGTTGCGTTTCAGCGCCCGCTCGACGTCGTCGAAGCTGCGGAGGGCGAGCGGACCGAGCAGCTCGCCGTAGCGCTCGTAGAAGCGGCGCAGGAGTGCCATGCGGAACCGGTCGCGCGCGTGCGCGAGAGCGAGACCCGATTCCAGCGCCTCGTCGAGCAGCTCGCGCACCTGACGCTCCTTGACCGACACGAAGAGGCCGTCGACGTAGAGAACGAGCTCCTCCGGCGCGGGCTTCACCGCCAGCTGGACTGCGCGCTGCACGACCTCCCCCAAGCGCGTGTCGGCCTTCAGCCGCGCGACATCGAGAGCTTCCTCGCGCGCCACCTCGGCGCCGTCCAGAAGCTCGGAGACCGCGCGCTGCTCGACCGCCTCCTCGCCGAGCGCCGGCAGCACATGCGAGACGTAATCCATGAACGTCGGGTTGGGGCCGACGATGAGCACGCGGCGCAGCTGCTCGCGATGCGTGTAGAGGAGCCACGAGGCGCGATGGAGGCCGACGGCCGTCTTGCCCGTGCCCGGCCCGCCCTGGACGACGAGCGCGCCGTCCGGGTCGGCCGTGATCAGGCGGTACTGGTCGGACTGGATCGTCGCGACGATGTCGCGCATCCGGCCCTCGCGGCGGCGCTCGAGCTCCTCGAGCAGGAAGTCCGAGACCGACGCCCCCTCGACAGCGGTGCCGTCGAGCGACTCGTCGGAGATGTCCGTGATCCGCCGGCCTTCGGTGCGGTAGCGGCGCCGCTCCAGCACGCGCTGCGGGTCGCTCGGCGTGGCCGTGTAGAACGGCCGCGCCGCCGGCGCCTGCCAGTTGACGACGAGCTGTTCTCGTTCGTCGTCGTGCACCCAGCGGCGGCCGATGTAGAGCGGTCGGAGAGTGCCGTCGAGCGTCAACCGGCCGAAGCAGAGCCCGCGCTCGGCGTCCTGGAACGTGCGGGCGCGCCGCTTCGCCCACGCCTCGATCGCGAGGGCTGCGAACTCGGTCGCCATCGCATCCTGGGTGCGCCCGAGCGTCGAGCGCATCTTGTCGAGGCACTCGTACGCGCGGTCGACGTACGCCTGTTCCTGCTCGAGCTCGGGGTGGGACACGGCGGTTGACGTTAGCTGCGTAGGATCGCGCTGTGAAGCTCGGCGTCAACCTCGGGTACGCGCCGCCGGGAACGAATCCGGCGGAGCTCGTGCCACTCGTGCAGGAGGCCGAGCGCCTCGGCTTCGACTCCGTCTGGGCGGCGGAGGCCTGGGGCACTGACGCGGTGACCGTGCTCGCATGGGTCGGCGCCTCGACGAGCCGGATCAAGCTCGGCTCGGCGATCATGCAGATCCCCGGCCGGACGCCCGGCAACACCGCGATGACGGCCGCGACGCTCGACCTGATGTCGGGCGGCCGCTTCATCCTCGGTCTCGGCACGTCCGGCCCGCAGGTCGTCGAGGGCTGGCACGGCGAGCCTTGGGGGAAGCCGCTCGGGAAGACGCGGGAATACATCGAGCTCGTGCGCACCGCGCTCCGGCGTGAGGTCCTCGAGCACCACGGCGAGCACTACCGCATCCCCTACGACGGCGCGGGCGCGACCGGCCTCGGCAAGCCCCTGAAGCTGATGATGCGGCCGCTGCGCGCGGACATCCCGATCTACCTCGCCGCGATCGGGCCGAAGAACGTGGCGCTCGCCGCCGAGATCGCCGACGGGTGGCTGCCGATGCTCGTCGTGCCCGAGCGCTTCGACGACGCGTTCGGTCCGAGCCTCGCCGGCGCGCGGGAGGGCTTCGAGATCGCCGCGGGTGTCACCGTGCTCGTCGGCGACGACGTCGAGTCGCTGCGCGACGCGATCAAGCCGCACATCGCGCTCTACGTCGGCGGCATGGGCGCGAAGGGCAAGAACTTCTACAACTCGCTGATCAGCCGGTACGGCTGGGAGGCGGAGGCGGCGGAGATCCAGGAGCTCTATCTCGGCGGCCGGCAGCGCGAGGCGATCGCGTCGGTGCCGGACGAGCTCGTCGACGCGGTCGCGCTCGTCGGGCCCAAGGAGCGGATCCGCGACCGGCTCGACGCGTGGCGCGAGACCCCGGTCACGACGCTCATCGTCGGCTCGCCGCAGCCCGAGGCGCTGCAGGTGCTCGCCGAGCTCGTGCTGTAGAGAAAACGTCCCCGAAAATGCCTAGTCCCCGTGAACCCGAGGGCCCACAGGGACTTGGCAGACGGCAATCTCTCACGGTCGGCTCGCCGTGTCAAGCGGCGTTGCCTCAGGTCGTCGGACTCCCTGCGCTGAGGTCGTAGACGGTCACGCCGCCGATGCTCTTCGCCGTGAAGTTCTGCTGGACCCACGCAGTGATCGCGCTCGCGCTCTCGCTCCTGCCGCCACCTCCGCCGCCGGCGGAGAGGAAGTAGTGGATCTTCCCCGCTGCGACGTACTGCTCGAGCTGGGCGAGGGTCGGCGCCGGGTCGGTGCCGTTGAACCCGCCGATCGCCATGATCGGCTTCCCCGTCGCAAGCTGCACCCCGGCAGCGCTGTTCGCGCCAACTGAAGCTGCGATCCACGTGTAGCGGTCTGCGTCGGCCTGTAACAACTTGACGAGCGCGCTGCTCGGGGTCGCCGCGTCGAGCAGGCCGCCGAGCGCTCCTCCCCGCCCGAAGCCCCCGGTCGGCCGAATACCGCCCGGCATCGTCGGCGGCCCGCCGGCAGGGAAGCCGAGCCCACCACGGGGACCTACGACGCCACCGCCGGGCCCGCCGCCGCGGAACCCCCTGCGGGCGCCGAGTCCCGAAGACGCGCCCGCGGGACCGGCCGACGGGATCGCGCCCGTGTGCGCCGTGGACGCCGTCTGCAGCGAGTACGCCGCGGGCACGGCGAGCCCGGCGACCAATGCCGCGACCGGCACGACGATCCGGAGCGGGCGCACATGCGGAAGAACGACCAGACCGAGGGCGATCGCGAGCCCGAGGGCCAGGACGAGCGGACGGAGCCACGGCAGCCAGTCCGGCGTCCGGCCCAGGAGCACATACGACCAGACCGCCGTGACCGCGAGCGCGAGGGCGCCTGCGAGACGTGCGAAGAACTCGTCTCGGTGCCGCCACGACCAGGTTGCGCCCATTCCGACGAGCGCGCCGAGCGCCGGCCCGAGGACGACGGTGTAGTACGGGTGGATGATGCCCTGCGCGTAGCTGAGGACGAGCCCCGTCACGACGAGCCAGGTTCCCCATAAGAGCACGGCCGCGCGCTTGCCGTCGGTGCGGGCCGCCCCACGCCGAGACCAGAGCAGGGCGACGATGAGGAGGAGCGCCGCCGGCAGCAACCACGAGATCTGCGTTCCCATCTCTGCGCCGAACAGCCTCGTGATTCCGGTGGGGCCCCAATCTCCCGCGCGCCCGCCTCCGCCGCCGCCGACGACGCTTCCGGTCTCGTTGCCGGTGATCCGGCCGAAGCCGTTGTAGCCGAAGATCAGGTTGAGAATGCTGTTGTCCTGCGAACCGCCGATGTAGGGGCGGCTGGAGGCCGGCCAGAGTGCGACGATGGCGACCCACCAGCCAGCGGACACGACGAGCGCGACGCCGGCGGCGAGCAGCTGCACGAGCCGGCGGCGGAGCGGCGTCGGCGCGGCAAGGAGATACACGAGAGCGAAGCCCGGCACGACGAGCAGCGCCTGGAGCATCTTGGCCAGGAAGCCGAAGCCGACGAGGGTCGCGGCGAGCATCAGCCAACGAGCAGAGCCACGCTCGAGCGAGCGCGTCAGCGCGTACGCGGACCCGACCAGAAGCAAGGTCAGGAGCGCATCCGGATTGTTGAACCGGAACATCAGCACTGCGACCGGCGTCAGGGCGAGCACCGCGCCGGCGAGCAGCCCTGCGGCGGCACCGAAGCGCCGGCGCACCGTCAGATAGAGAAGTCCGACGGAGGCGACACCCTCGAGTGCTTGAGGGACGAGGATGCTCCAGGAATTCACGCCGAACAGGCGGGCGGCGATCCCCATCACCCAGAGGGACGCCGGCGGCTTGTCGACGGTGATGAAGTTCGACGAGTCGAACGAGCCGAAGAAGAACGCCTTCCAGCTCTTCGTTGCAGCCTGCACCGCCGCCGAGTAGAAGCCGTTCCCCCAACCGCTGGCCGAGAGCCCGACGATGTACAGGAGTGCCGTCGCGCCGAGGAGGCCGAGCACGGCGGGGCGCACCCACTCCGGGTCATCCGTCCGTCCCCGGATGAGGCTGTACGCCTTCGCGCGCAAGCGCGACTCCCCTGCGACGCGGGCCAACGATCCACCCGTCACTGCGCTCATGCGGACAGCTCTTCTTGCGCAAGGGTGGGCGCGGCGCGCCGCGCGCGGAAGACCCAGCCGCGCAGGAGCACGAAGCGGAGCACGGTCGCCGCAAGGTTGGCGCCGATCAGAACCGCGAGCTCGGCGAACCGAGAGGGATGCGCGTCGAGCGCATGCAGCAACCAGAGGCAGCCGGCGGTCAGGACGAGCGCCAGGGCGAACACGACCAGGCCCTGCGCCTGGTGCCGCACGACCCTCGGGCGACCGCGCACCGCAAAGGTGAAGCGTCGATTTGCGGCGGTGTTTGCAATCGCCGTTATCAGGAGCGCGACCGCATTCGCCATCTGAGCGCTGCAGGCCGTTCGCAACGAGACGAAGAGGGCGACGTACGCGAGCGTCGACGCAACGCCGATGGCGAGGAATCGAAGCGCCTGCACGCTGAACGACGGCGACTCAACCGGCGAGAGAGCCGCGCCGATCGGAGCCCGGCCCCGACCCAGGTCGCGAAGCAGGCGCGCGACGCCACGCAGGTCGGCGAGCGCCGTCGAGACGATGTCGACCCGCGAATCCGGATCGTCCACCCAGTCGACGGGCACCTCGTGGATGCGCATGCCCATTCGCTCGGCACGCACGAGCAGCTCGGTGTCGAAGAACCAGCCTCGATCCTCGACGAGCGGCAGCAGCTGCCGCGCTCGATCCGCGCGGATCGCCTTGAACCCGCACTGCGCATCGGAGAACCGCGCTCCGAGAACCGCGTGAAGCAAGGCGTTGTAGCAGCGGGAGATCAGCTCGCGCTTCGGCCCGCGGACAACTCGCGCGTCGCGCTTCAGCCTGGTTCCGATCGCAAGATCGCTGTGACCCGAGATCAGAGGCGCTACGAGCGGCAGCAGTGCGGCGAGATCCGTCGACAGGTCGACGTCCATGTAGCTGAGCACCGCCGCATCGCTCTCCGACCACACCGCACGGAGCGCGCCGCCGCGGCCGCGAGCGCCCAGCCGAACCGCGCGTACGCCGGGAAGAACGGTCGCAAGCGCCTCGGCTTCCTCCCACGTGCCGTCAGAGCTGCCGTTGTCGGCGATCGTCAGCCGAAACGTGAACGGAAACGATTCGACCAGGTAGCCGTGCAGTCGCCGAACGCTCGACGTGAGCACTCTGACCTCGTCGAGCACCGGGACGACGATCTCCACCTCCGGCGGAGCCGAGGAGCGTGGCACAGCGGAGCGGATCCGTTCGGCGACTGCCATGTCGCCCACTGTGGAAGCGCGCGCTAAGAGCCAGGTGAGCCGAAGATGTGAATCCGCCGTGAGCGCGGCGGCGGGCTTGACCTCTGTGTGCGGTAGCGGTTCACTCGGTTTCAGAAGCGGCAAAGGGAAGCCGGTGCTGTCTGTCTGCAACGGCTGCGGCATTCGTCCGCGCTTGCTGCATCGAAGGGTAGGCGTGGCTTCTTCTCTCTGCGGCTCGTCGGATGATCCTTTGCAGGCTGAAGTTGTGAATGAGGTCGGCGAGCAGGGCCACAGATCCTGAAAGAACGAAGACCGCCAGCTGGACGAGCGACGCGAGCACGAGGACCGCCAGGCTGACCGAGACGGCCTTGACGCCGGCGCGTGAGCGGATGATCGAGCGATCGCCGAGCCCGTGGGAGTGGCCGTGATCTTCAGTGATCCGAATCGTTCGGCGTATCTGCTCGCTCACGATGCTCTTTTGGCTCCTTGCTTCGCCGGCAACCCGAGCCGCACGTGCTCGACGTGGTAGATCACTTCCTCGACTCGGCCGTACCCTCACCTACTGATCAATCGGCGCTGAGGGACTTCGGGAGGCCCATCGTTGGGCCCTCCCATCGCCTCGAGTGGGTGCGAGCTATCGACCTCGACGTTCCGGAAGAGGACGTAGAGGCCGACGTCGTAGACGCTCTTGAGCGCTCCTGCGATCAGGAACGGAGCACCAAATCCTGCCGGCAGGGCTGCGCCGGCGAGGATCGGCGCGATTGGGCGGGTGAGGTACCGGGCGGTATTGGTGTAGGCGGCGGCTGCGGTGCGCTCGCTCGGGCCGACGACCGCGACGACGTATGCCTGTCGGGTCGGCACATCCATTTGCGAGAGCGCGAAGCGCCCAAGCAGGAGCGTGATCGCGCTCCAGAGGTTGGGCGCGAATGCGACCGCCGCGAGCAAGAGGTTCGACGGCAGATGGCTGAAGACCATCGTGCGGAGCAGACCGAAGCGTTCCGCCAGGCGCACCGCTGCCTGAAACGAGAGCGCCTGCAGGATGCCGACCGCGAAGAACACGATCGCGATCGTCTGCGGCGAGGCGTCGTACTTACGCGCGAACAAGTACGCGATGAACGTCTGCGGGACGAAGCCGCCGCCGAAGCTGTCGAGTGCGAAGAGCGCTGCGAGGCGACGCACGATTCCGCGCGAGCGGTGAAGGGACGGCGATGGCCCGGACTCGAGCTCGCGGCCGAGCTCGACTGCCGGCGAAAGGCGGGCCGTGGCGAGCAATCCCGCGGCAGCTGCGACCGGGTAGGCGAGGAGCCAGTGCGGTGACGAACCGAGGAGCGCGATCAGAGCGCCGAGCGAGCCGGCGAGCGTCGCGACCGTGTTGTAGGTGCCGAAGAGGCGCGTCGGACTCCTGGCCCCGGCCGCGTGCGGGAGCATCGCCTGCTCGAGCGAGGTGAACGGTCCGGACTCGACGACGTCAGTCGAGACGGCCCCGGAGAGCGCGGCAAGGATCAGCGCGGGGAGCCAATCGGTGAGCGCGAAGACGGCACCCGCGACCGCCATCAGGACGAACAAAAGTCGGTAAGTACGTCGCCGCCCGAGCCGGTCGCCATAGCGGCCGATCAGCGCCGAGACGAGCGCGACGCCGGCGAGCAGCGCGGCGAGGACGACCCCGACCTCAGCACCGGTGAGACCGCGGCGCGCGAGGCTGACACCGATCAGCACAGAGCCGAGCCCGTAGGCGAGCGCGCGGGCCGCCTGGGCCGCAACGATACGGCGGGCGTCCGGGCTCAGCTGCGCTCCTCGTAGACGGCGGCACCGCCGCTCTCTGGGCAGAAGACGTAGAGGCAGCGACCCACCGGATCCCAACCGGCTGTGTGCGCGCCGAGCTCGGTATCGATCGTCTCGACGTGCACGAGCCGGTCGCTGTCGAAGCTGCAGACAACTCCCGGTTCGCCGATCGCGACATAGAGGCGCCGCAGCTCGTGGTCGTGCATGACGACGTCCGGCGCGCCGGGCAGCGGCAGCATCCCGAGCAACTCGCCACTGTCGCGGTCGAGCACAACGAGTGCGCCGCCGTCGGCGGCGCAGAAGAGCCTGCCGGAGTCGAGCCAGAGCCCATGTGGACCGTCGCTCGGCACATCCAGCAACCGGTTGATCGCGAGGCCCCAAGCGTCGATGACGACGATCTGCGCCGGATCGCGGACGTTCGCGTACACCCGATCACGCTCCTCGTCGTAGACTGTCCATCGCGGCCGGCCGGGCAGGGCGACCTCCGCAATGACCCGCATTGACGCGAGCTCGACAACCGAGATGGTGCAGTTCTCTCCGAGCGGCTCGCCGAGGTTGAACGCGTAGAGCCGGCGTCGCCGGCGATCGTACGCAAGCCCATTCGGATGCGGCCCCACGGCGACCCGGCCGAGGAGCTGCTCGTCGGAGCAGCGAAAGACGCTGACCCGCGCTGCGTCGCGGTCGCTCGTGAGCAACAGATCGTGCTCCTCGTCGATGAGCACCCCGGCGACGCCGGGGACGTCAGGCAGCGACCGCAGGAACATCTGCCCCGCGCAGTCGATCACGTCGACGCGGTCGGCTCCGGAATGCGCGACGTACATCCGTCGCCCCGGCCCGTAGACATCGGCGTGATCGAAGCCCGGCTTCGCTCCCGGCGGGAGCGGGACGAAGCCGGCCCGACTCAGACTCACGCTGTCGCGACTTCGTTCATGCACCATGCGTAGAGCGCGTCGTAGACCGGCATGCTGAGCTCGAGCTGGCGGTGGTCGCCGAGCTCGAGCAGGTGGAAGCCTTCTGCCACGGCGAGCAGCCCGAGCGACTGCGGCGTCGCGTCGCGGTCGCCGGCAACGTCGGCGCCGTGCACGATCCGCGCCAACAGCTTCACAGCCTGATCCTCGATCCCGTAATCCTCGACGAGCACCTCGAACGAGCAGAGCCCGTCCCGGTGTGTGTAGCGCGCGCCGGGTGCGTCGTAAGAGTTCGCGCCTTCGTGTTCTGCGACCTCCAACACCTGATCGGCGGGAACGTAGAGGAACTCCGCCTCCGGGTCGATGAAGTTCTTGATCAGCCACGGGCAAGCGATCCGATCCGTCTTGGGCCGCTGCCGAGTTACCCACTTCATACGTGCACCTCCGTCGGTAGAGATTGACGTCGACCAACAACGCGGCGAGGATCGCGATCGCCAGAACCTCGACCACCGCTCACGAAGGAGCAGGCGCCAGGAAGGCATCAGGAAGGTTCTCGGCCGAGCAGGAGCGCCCGCTTCTTGAACTCGTAGAGACCGTCGAAGAGCGGCGCCGCAAGCTCGAGCAGCTCCGGGTCGTCACGGGTCATCGAAAGACCGCGCAGCAGAACGTCGAGCCCGGGCGCCTCCGGGGCGTCATACCGCTCGTCGGCGAGGTCGGCTTCGTGGACGATCCTCGCCATCTCCCAGAGCACCGGGTCGTCGAGCTCGTAACGGCGCAAGAACGCCTCGAAGCTGCACTCGCCGCCGTGGTGGCCAAGATCCGCGCCTCGCATGTCGAACGGCGTCGCATCGTGGGGCACTTCGTCCGGATCGTCGACGAACACGAACTCCGCCTCGGCCTCCAGGAAGCGCCGGATCAGCCAGGCGCACGCCGCCCGGTCGACATGGCAATGGCGACGAGTTGCCCACCTCACGCGACCGTCTCCTCCACGAGTGCCCCTAGCTCCTCGACGGCCTGCTGTGCAAGCTCTCGCTCAGGGGGCGGAAAGTAGTCGCGCGCCCTGATCCGGCGCAGCTCGCGCCGAAGCCTGCCAAGCGTTCGCTTCCGCTGCCCCACCGGCTCCGTCCGCGCTACCACGACATCTGCAATCAGGCTCCGGTAGTCGGCTGCAGCCGCTTCCGCCATCCGACTCGCCAGCGCGCGCTCCTGCGCCGCCGTTGCGAGCTCGCCGATCCAAATCGTCGCCTCACCACCGGCTTGCACGACCTCCTCTGCCAGCCACTCGAGCTGCTCCCGGTTTCGCGCGTCCAGTGGCAGCGCCGCCAGCCCGTCGAGCACCTGAGCAGCCCCGAGGCGGCGCAACTTCCGCCAAAGCCCGCTCCGGGGCGTCGAAGGCTCCCGCGGCAGCCGATACGCGAGCAGAACCCACGAAACCCTCCGGTTGGGCATCCGTTCAGTATAGACGTAACCTGCAACCGCGGTTGCATGATCCGTCCGGGGTTCCAACGGGAGCCCTACGAGATGGCGACAACCACCGGGGCTCCTGTCGCGTCTCTGGTGTGTATCAGACGATGACGCGGTACACCTGGAACACCTCGGCGTACTCGCGATTCACGTTGATCCCGTGCGTGCGGGCGACGTTCCAGACGTACTCGGGATTCGCATAGCGCCGGTGCTGCTGCGACGCATACCGCTCGAGCGCGGCGACCTTCCGCTCGAGGTGCTTCCGCTCGAGCGCGACATACCACTGGTACGCGAACTCGTAGTTGTTCCACGGAATCTCGTAGCCGAGGATCGTCGTGCGCTTGAACGCGCGCAGGCCCTCCTCGGCGATCGTCTGGTGGTCCTGGTGGATGTCGTGCAGCGACGGCTGGAAGACGACGTCGGGCTTCCAGTCCTCCCACATCTCGACGAGGAGCTCGAGGATGTCCTGCCGGTGCTCCGGAAATGTGCGCACGTCGAAGTCGTGTACGGTCAACAGCTCCTCGGGGATGCCGAGCTGCGCCGTCGCCTCGCGCACCTCGCTGGCCAGCGTGTCCGGCGGGAAGCCCTCCGGGAGAGAGCGCGTGGCGATCGAGAACGCGACGTAACGCACGTCACAGCCCGCGTCGGCGAGCCGCGCCATCGTGCCGCCGCAGCCGAACTCACCGTCGTCGGTGTGCGGGGCCAGCACGAGCGCGCGGCGCCACTGCTCGATCAGACCGGCACCGCCTCCTGCTCCTCGACCCGCTGCTCGCCGAGCTCGGCACGACGTGCGGGCAGGCGTGACGCGAGCGCCAGCAGGCCGATGAGCCCCCAGGTCATCGGATCCTCGAAGAACGCGTTGTAGAACAGCGAGTGGACGAAGATCGCTGCGATGCCCAGGCCCGCGATTGCACGCAGCGGGCTCCGAGGGGCCCGGAAGGCCTGGAGCAGCAGGACAGCGAGCAGCCATGCATAGAGCCCCAGCCCCACGAGCCCTGTTTCCGCCGCAACAGTCACAGGTGTGTTATGCGACGCGGCCGTCTTCGGATCCTTCCCCTTGAGCTTCACGCGGTCAGCGTACGCGCGCTTGAAGCCGCCGACGCCGACGCCGAGCACGGGATGGTGCGCAGCGATGCGGATCCCGTTCGCAACGAGGTTCGAGCGGCCGCTCGTCGCCTCGTTCAGTCCGCTCGAAGTGTGATGTTGGACCGAGCGCCGGATCTGCGGCTGCGCCACCGACATCCCGGCGAGCACGGCGATCGTGAGCCCGACCGCTACGAGGGCGCGCCAACGCCAGGCGAGGAACGCGACGCCGATCACGACGGCGAGGAGCGCCGCGAAGCTCGACTGAGAGAACGAGATCAGAAGGCCGAGCCACGTCACGGTCACCGCTGCGGCCGCCGCCAGCGCCACGCGGAACGAGCGCCCGAAGACGATCAGCACCAGCGACGGCGCAATCGCGAGCACGAGGAACCGTCCGTAGACGGACGGATCCCAGAACACGGAGTTGACGCGGAAGAACTTCGCATACGCATTGGCGTTGATCACCTTCGGGTTCTGGAAGATGTCCCGCGTCTCGTACTGGTAGAAGCCGAAGACGGCGAACACGAGCCCCATCAGGGCGACCTCGGCGAAGAGCACGCGCAGGCCGAGTTCGCTCCACGGCAGCCGGGCGATCGCAATCGCCAGCAACGTGAGCGGGACGTAGAACGCGAGCACCTCGACCGCGCCTTCGCTCACGTCCTTGCTCCAGGCGAGCGACAGCCCCGTCCAGCCGATCAAGGCGGCGAGCGGCCAGGCGACGGCTCGCAGCTCGCGCACGCGAGTGTCGCCGTCGAGAAGATCCCACGCGAGCAGGATCGTGGACCCGAGGATGACGACGTAGAGCGGCAGCAGGAGCTTCGAGCTCGAACCGCCGACGTGCACGCCCACGCGCGCCGGGACACACGCGAGGGCGAGGAGCGGCAGGAGCCACGGAAGGCGGCGGAAGAGCACTGCGAGCGCGAGGCCGACCGCAAGCGCGGCGAAGATCCCGCCGAGGATCTCGAGCGGGCGATGCGGTGCGACCGCGGCACCGAGCACTCCCGTTCCGAAGGCCGCGAAGCCGAGCCCGGCGATCCGGTCGCGCCGCGTCTTCGCGACGAGCAGCAGCGCGAGGCCGAGGCAGGCGATCGGGCCGCCGAGCTGCGCGAGGCCGATCAGCGGACGATCACCGCCGCGCGCGACACGTGCCCGAGCTCGCCGACGGTCAGCGTGTACCGGCCGGCCCGCTGCGACGCCCGCAGGCGCAGGACCGGGGAGGTCGCAAATCCCTTTCGCCCGCCGAGCTTCCAGGCGTAGCGCTTTGCGTCCGTCGCGACGCCGATCTCGAACGTGCCACCGGCGGGCACGACGATCCGTCGCGCCGCCAGCTTGATGTAGCGAATCTCGACGCGGAACCGCCAACGCGAGCCGACGGGTGTGCTGTTGCCGGCGAGGTCGCGCGCGCCGAGCTCGAGCTCGTAGGTTCCGGGCGGCAGTGTGACGCCGTGCGCCTGGCCGTTCCAGGAAACGCTGCCGTGAGCGGGATGGCGATACGTGTTGAGGACGCGCGTTCCGTCGAGGTAGAGCTGGACGTGCGCCGGCTTGCTGAGCTCGTAGGTGATGCGGACGAAGTCCGCCTGCTTGTCGCCGTCCGGCGAGAACGCTTCCCGGTTGGGCGACGCATTGCGGATCTCGGGCGGCTTCGTGTCGAGCTGGATCTTGTTCGGCAGCAGGATCGTCTGGTGCTGGCGGGCGAGATGGATCTCGGCCTGGTAGATGCCGTCGCGGGCCAGGACGTTGCCGTCGGTGCGACCGTCCCAGCGGAAGCGGTTCGGCCCGCGTTTTGCCTCCACTCCCTCCACGAGCGTGCGCACAGGCCGCTTCCTGGAGTCGAACAGCCGCACGGTCACGGTGTCTGCGCGCCTCAGCTTGATGCTGACGCTCACCCGGCCGCGCGCGCAGCCGCACGTGGGCGAGAACCCCGATTTCGGGTAGACCAGAGTCCCGTAGATCGGGCTCTTCGTCAGCTTCAGCCGCTCCGTGATGGCGAACGCACCGGCCGTAGCGACGAGCAGGCCGACGAGGATCGTCGTCGAGAGAAGCCGCTGCACCGCCTGGCGATTCTACGGTCCGCCGCTGAGAATCCGGTCGTAGAGCGCGTCGTCGACGTTCCGTCCGGTGACGATCAGAACGAGCGGCCGCGGCAGCTCCGTGCGGCGTGCGATCGCGAGCGGCGCGGCGGCCGCGCCCTCGACCCGGATTCCGGAAGCGGCATAGTCCCGCACCGCCGCCTCGAGCTCGGCCTCCGAGACGAGCTCGAATCGCTGAACGAGCGGGTTCAGCTCGGCGACGGCGAGGGGGATCGCCACGCGGACCGCTAGCCCGTCGGCGAAGGTCCGGCAGCGGTCGGAGTCCGTGGGGCGCCCGGTCAGCCAGCTCTCCCACATCGCCGGGGCCTCCTCGGCCGCGACCGCGACGCGAAGCGCGTCCGGCGCCCGCGAGGCGACCGCGCGGAAGACGCCGATCGCGAGCGCGCCGTTTCCGACCGGCACGACGACCGCGCCCGGCGACTCGGGAAGCTCGTCGAGCAGCTCGTGGCCGATCTGCTCGTAGCCGTCGAACTGCGCGGGCTCCGCACCGTCCTCGAAGAAGAACGCGTCCAGGTCTTCGGCGTAGGCGTGCGCGGCCGCCTTCGCCTCGTCCATGTCTGAGCCTGCACGGTGCAGCTCGGCGCCCTGCGCCTCGATCAGCGCGATCTTCGCCGCGCTCGCCTGCTCGGGGACGAAGACGACGGCGCGGACGCCGAGGCGGCGCGCAGCCCACGCGGTCGCCGCGCCGTGGTTGCCGGTCGATGCGGTGACCACGACCTCGGGCCGCCTCGTCTCGAGCACAGCGACTGCGCCGCGCCACTTGAACGCCCCGAGCGCGTGCTCGTCCTCGCGCTTCAGCCAGATCCCGTCGCCGAACTTCGTCAGACCCATGCCGGCGAACGGTACGCCTTATCCACAGGCAGGGGCCAGGCCCTGTTACGGAAATGTCACGACTTCCTCGCAGCGGCAATCCCACGCGCATGCAGGGCGAACATCGTCCAGGGGCTGCGCAGCGTCACGAAGTCGTGACGGTTCCACGACAGGGGCCTGGCCCCTGCCGTTAGTTGGAGACGCTCTGCACGAGCCGCGGCCGCTGGAGCCACGCGCGGACGCCGTACGCGAGGAGGCCGACGCCGAGGGCGATGAGGCCGCCGAGCAGGAGCCACTGGGCGCCGGGCACGTTCACGAGCTTCAGGCCGCTGAGCAGGAGGATCGTCCCGAGCGAGATCCGGAGCACGAGGTCGGGCAGCTTCACGGTGAAGCGGCTCGAGATCAGCACGCCGGGAATCGAGCCCGTCAACAGCCAGGCCGTGGCGTGGTAGTCGACGTTGCCGCCGATCATGTGGCCGATGCCGGCCACCCAGAGGAGCGCAGCGGCGTGGAAGATGTCGGTGCCGACGATCTTCGGCATCGTCAGCGGATAGACGAGCACCATCACGAGACCGAAGAACGTGCCGCTACCGACCGACGTGAGCCCGACGACGAACCCGAATACCGCGCCGATTACGACCGCGAGGATCTTGTCGCGGCGACCCAGGATGAACGGGCGGTCACTCGCCTTGATGCCGCGCTTGATGAAGGACTTCGCGAGGAAGCCGAGCCCACCGGCGACGAGCGCTCCGCCGACGGCATAGCCCTCGATCGTCTGCGCCGATTCGCCGTAATGGCGCTTGATCAGCTCCGCGACGCCCACGCCCGCGAGCGAGAGCGGACCGGAGCCGAGGAACATCCAGAGCGTCAGCCGGGCGTGCACGGTGCCGAGCCGCCGGTGGCGAATCGCGCCGAACGACTTGAAGATCGCGCCGTGGAGGATGTCGGTGCCGACCGCGTAGGTCGGTTTGAACCCGAAGAGGATGACCAGGATCGGCGTCATCAGCGAGCCGCCGCCCATTCCCGTGAGGCCGACGATCGAACCGATCAGCAGGCCCGTGAGCGTGAACTGCCAGGTCACGCTGCGGAGATGATCATCCCGGCGCCGACGGTGTCGTTCGTCGCCTCGTCGATGAGGATGAACGCCCCGGTCTCCCGGTTCTCCGCATATGGATCGACGGCGAGCGGTTCGGAGAGCCGCAGGCGGACGACGCCGATGTCGTTCAGCTCGAGGCGCCCCGGCCCCGGCACGTCGTCGAGCGAGTGGATGTCGGTGAGCGACACGAGCTCGTCGACGATCGCGCGCACAGAGCGCGTCGTGTGCTTCACCGCGACCTTCGCGCGCGGCTCGAGCGCTCGCTCGCTCATCCAGCAGACCCGCGCCTCGAGCTCATGCGCGACGATGGGCGGCCGCTCGGGGTCGGCCAGCAGGTTCCCCCGCGAGACGTCGACGTCGTCGGCAAGCCGGATCGTCACCGACTGCGGCGGGACGGCCTCGTCGATCGCCCCTTCCGACGTCTCGACCGACTCGACGCGGGAGCGCAGCCCGGACGGCAGCACGAGGACGTCGTCGCCGGCGCGCCACACGCCGCCGGCCACACTGCCGGCATAGCCGCGATAGTCGTGGTGCTCTTGCGACATCGGCCGGATCACCCACTGCACGGGGAACCGGCGCGCGTCCAGGTTCCGATCGAACGCGAGCTCGATCGTCTCGAGGTGCTCGAGCAGCGGCGGCCCGTCGTACCACGGCATGTTCTCGGAGCCGTCGACGACGTTGTCGCCCCGCAGTGCCGACAGCGGGATCACGTGCAGGTCGGAGAGGCCGAGCGTCTCGAGCTCGCGCGCAATCTGGTCGTAGCGCTCCTCCGACCAGTCGACGAGGTCCATCTTGTTGACCGCGACCGTGATGTGCGGCACGCGCAGAATCGTCGTGATGAAGGCGTGCCGCCGCGTTTGCTCGACGACGCCGTTGCGGGCGTCGACCAGGATCACGGCGAGGTCCGCCGTGGAGGCGCCGGTCACCATGTTGCGCGTGTACTGCACGTGGCCCGGTGCGTCGGCGAGCTGGAAGCGGCGGCGCGGAGTGACGAACGAGCGGTACGCAACGTCGATCGTGATCCCCTGCTCGCGCTCCGCACGGAGCCCGTCGGTCAGCAGCGCGAGGTTGACATAGGTGTCGCCGCGGCGCTTCGACGTCTCCTCGATGTGCTCCATCTGGTCGACGAAGATCTGCTTCGTGTCGTAGAGCAGCCGGCCGATGAGCGTCGACTTGCCGTCGTCGACGGAGCCGCAGGTGACGAGGCGGAGGAGCTCCGCCTGCTGCGCAGCCTCAGAAATAGCCGACACGCTTGCGGTCCTCCATCGCGGCTTCGGTGAAGCGGTCGTCCGCGCGCGTCTCGCCGCGCTCGGTGACACGGGTCGCGGCGATTTCGTCGACGACCGCGCCGATCGTCGCCGCGTCCGAGACGACACCGCCGGTGCACGTCATGTCGCCGACGGTGCGGAACCGCACCGACGCGGTGAACGGCTCCTCGCCGTCCATACGCTCGACGTAGTCGGAGCACGCGTACAGCATCCCGTCGCGCCTGAACACCTCGCGCTCGTGCGCGAAGTAGATCCGCGGGAGCTCGAGACTCTCGCGCGCGACGTACTGCCAGACGTCGAGCTCCGTCCAGTTGGAGATCGGGAACACACGCACGTGCTCGCCCTTGCGCACGCGCGCGTTGTAGACGTTCCAGAGCTCGGGCCGCTGCGCCCTGGGGTTCCACTGGCCGAAGTCGTCGCGGAACGAGAAGATGCGCTCCTTCGCGCGGGCCCGCTCCTCGTCTCGCCGCGCGCCGCCGATCGCGGCGTCGAACTGGTGCTCCTCGATCGCGTCGAGCAGCGTCGTCGTCTGCAGCCGGTTCCGCGATGCGCGCGGCCCGGTCTCCTCGACCACGCGGCCCTTGTCGATCGACTCCTGCACCGAGGCCACAATCAGGCGCTCGTCGAGCTCGGCGACGCGACGGTCGCGGAAGGCGATCACCTCGGGGAAGTTGTGGCCCGTGTCGACGTGCATCACCGGAAACGGGAACTTTCCGGGGCGGAACGCCTTCTCGGCGAGCCGCAGGAGGACGATCGAGTCCTTGCCGCCCGAGAAGAGCAGCACCGGGCGCTCGAGCTCCGCCGCGAGCTCGCGGAAGATGTGGATCGCCTCCGACTCGAGCTCGTCGAGGTGCGTGAGCGTGCGCGCGGAGGTGCTCACGCGTTCACCACGTTCAGCGCGGTGAGCCGTTCGAGGACTGCGGCGGCCGAGTCGGAGGGGCTCACGCCGGTCGTGTCGAGCGTGACCTCGGGATTGCTCGGCGCCTCGTAGGGCGCCGAGACTCCGGTGAAGTCGTCGATCTCGCCTGCAAAAGCCGCTGCGTAGAGGCCTTTCGGGTCGCGGCGCGCACACTCCTCGAGCGGCGTCGCGACGTAGACCTCGACGAACGGCGCGTGCGGCTCCACGAGCGAGCGCGCGTGCCGGCGCGCCTTCTCGTACGGAGAGATGGCCGAGACGACGACCGCCGCGCCCGCGCGCGCGAGCCGCGAGGCGACCCAGCCGATCCGCGCGATGTTCGTGTCGCGGTCCTCTTTCGAGAAGCCGAGGCCCTTCGACAGATGCGTGCGCACGATGTCGCCGTCGAGATGCTCCACGAGGAGGCCGCGCTGTTCGAGCTCGGCCTCGACGATGTTCGCAACCGTCGTCTTGCCGGCCGCGGACAGGCCGGTGAACCACACGACGAACCCGCTCACGAACTGGTCACCGCGTGCAACCCGCACTCGACCTTTTCCATTCCCGACCAGCGCCCCTCGCGCCCGGCCCCCGGCGCCGTGCAGTGCGTGCAGCCGATCGACGCGAAGCCACGCCGGTGGAGCGGATTGACCGGGAGATCGCGCTCATCGATGTAGTCCCAGCACATCTGATCTGTCCAGTCCGCGAGCGGGCTCGCCTTCCAGAGCTCATGCTGCTCATCCCAGCCGAGCTTGGGCGCATTCGCCCGGGTTGGCGACTGATCGCGCCTTACACCGGTGATCCAGGCGTCGAGATCCGCGAGCGCACGGTTCAGCGGCTCGACCTTGCGGATCGAGCAGCAGAGGTCCGGCTTCGTGTCCCACAGCCTGTCCCCGTGCACCGCCGCCTGGCGGCCGAGCGACGGCCCTTCGTACACCTCGATCTTCGTCCCGTAGCGCTTCTCGGCCTCGCGCCAGAGCGCGTAGGTCTCCGGGAAGAGCACGTGCGTGTCGAGCGCGAAGACGCGCGCCTTCGGCTCGAGCGCGAAGAGCATGTCGAGCAGCACCGACTCCTCCTTCTGGAAGGAGCAGGCGAGCGAGACGCGGCCGGGGAACTCCTCGAGCACGAGCGCGAGGATCTGCTCCGGCGTCTGCGACTCCAGGTCAGCCGGCAGGTGCAGGCTCGCTGCCAAGCAGAACCTCCTTCAACGTGTCGCCGCGCAGGCCGAGCCGGAGCGTCTCGAGCGGGATGACCTCCTCGGGCGGGATGTTCCCGAGATTGACGTTCAGCCCGAAGTGCTTCACGAACCACGCCTGGCTCGCCTTCGTCGGAGCCTCGAAGATGAGGTCGGAGATCGAGATCTCGTGCGCGATCTCGTCGATCAGGCCGGTGCGCATGTCGCCGTCCTTGCGGAAGATCCCGGCGGTGCCGCCCTCGCGCCCCTCGGTGATCACCTTCCACGCGCCGGCGCCCTTCTCTTCCTTGATCCATTCGACCCACTGGTACGGCGCGTAGACGACATCGGGATCCTTCGACCCGACCTCGGAGAGCACGGTGAAGTCGCGCGCGAAGTCGGAGATCAGCTCGAGCTTCTCGTCCCGTGGGATGTCGAGCGTGCCGTCCGAGATCTCGACGTGCGAGAAGCGATGCTCGTGGAGCCACGACTTGAACTCGTCCATGCGACCGCGCGCGTAGACGACCTCGAAGAGCGTCCCGCCGCACACGACCGGCGTCTCGAACGAACGATAGAGCGCGATCTTCTTCTCGAGGTTGTTCGTCACGTAGCTCGTGCCCCAGCCGAACTTCACGATGTCGACGAACTCGCCGCCGACGTCGAACATGCCCTCGATCTCGCGGAGGTTCATCCCCTTGTCCATGACGTGCGTGAGGCCTTCGGTGCGCGGCTTGCCGGGCCGCTCGGGCAGGTCGAGGAAGCCGTCGTTAAAGCCGGGCATAGAGCTCCTTCAGTTTCGCTTGGGCGGCGGTCTGGACGTCGTGGTAGAGCGAGTTTCCGTGCGCATCGATGCCGACGGTGAGCGGGCCGAAATCCTTGACGCGGAACTTCCAGAGGCACTCGGGCATGAGCTCCTCCCACGCGACCTCTTCGATCTCCTCGATCTGCGTCGTCTCGAGCGCGGCCGCCCCGCCGACGATCGCGAAGTAGACCATCCCGAGCCGTTGCATCGACTCGATCGCCTCGTCGGGGAAGCCGCCCTTGCCGCAGATCGCCCGCACGCCGTACTGCATGCCGAGCGGCTCCGTGAAGCGCACCATGCGCGCGCTCGTCGTCGTGCCGATGCAGATCTTCTCGTACTTGCCCCTGCCTTCAGAATCAGTGCCGAGCTTGCGCACGCCCGGCGCGGTGTGGAGGAGGAACGCGCCGCGCAGGTCCATCGGCGGCTCGACGCCCTGGTCGAAGATCCGGATCTGCGTGCGGTCGCGGATGCCGATGATGTGGCCCTGGACGGTCACCTCGTCGCCGGCGCGGAGCTTCAGGATCTCATGCTCATCCGTGATCGGGAACGTGACTTCGTGGGTCGCCATGGCTCTACGCTTCCCGGTCGAAGTCGACGGTGCCGTCCGCGGCGATGTGCGCGGTGGCGCGGCGCGCGGCCCAGCACTGGTAGTTCACGGCGACGGGGTTCAGGGTCATGTGCGTGTCGGCGTGCTCGATGTGGCAGTTGAGGACGGTCACGTCGCCGCCGAGCCCCATCGGCCCGATGCCGGTCTCGTTCAGGAGCCCCATCAGCTCGTCCTCGAGCTCGGCGACGATCGGATCGGCGTTGCGCGTGCCGATCGGCCGGGCGATCGCCTCTTTCGCGAGGTACATCGCATAGTCGGCGGAGCCGCCGATCCCGACCCCGACGATGCCGGGCGGACAGGGCTTGCCGCCGGAGCCGACGATCGACTCGAGCACGAACTGCTTGATCCCCTTCACGCCGTCGGCGGGGACGCACATCTTCAGGAAGCTCATGTTCTCCGACCCCGAGCCCTTGGGCACGCACTTCACGTCGAGGCCGTCCCAGTCCTTGACGAACTCCCAGTGCACGATCGGCAGTCGGTGGCCGATGTTCGGGCCCGTGTTCTCGCGCGTGATCGTGTGCACCGCATTGGAGCGGAGCGGATGCTCGATCGTCGCGCGTGCAGTGCCGTCGCGAAGCGCCTCGTAGATGCGCGCCGGGTGCAGCGGGAAGTGCTCGCCGACATGGCAGGTGTAGACCGCGATGCCGGTGTCCTGGCAGACGAGGTTGCCGTCGATGTCCGCGACCTCGACGTTGCGGAGGATCGTGTCCAGCACGCGGATACCCGGTACGGACGTCTCGCGCGCGGCGGCCGCCTTCAGCGCGTCGCGCAGGTCCTGCGGGATGTCCTTCAGCGCCCAGACGTAGAGGTGCGCCGCCGCATCCTCGACCGCGTGCTGCAGCTCTGTTGCCGTGTCGATGCTCATGTGCTCGCTTTCTCTGCGGCTGCCCTGCCCGCGCGACGGCCGAAGACGACGCACTCGAGCAGCGAGTTGCCCATCATGCGGTTTCGCCCGTGCGTGCCGCCGGCGATCTCGCCGCAGGCGTAGACACCCTCGAGCGTCGTCTCGGCGTCCGCGTCGATGACGAGGCCGCCGTTCTGGTAGTGGAGGACGGGGTAGGTGAGGATCTTCTCCGCAAGCGGGTCGATTCCCGCGGCGCGATACCGGCGCAGCATGTAGGGGAGCGAGAGCTCGGCATCGTGCTCCGAGATGCGCGTCGTATCGAGGTAGACGGCTGGTCGTCCGTCGGGAGTGTCGACGCCCTTGCCCTTCGCGACCTCGTCGACGATCGCCTGCGAGACGACGTCTCGCGGGCCGAGGGAGTCGGTGAACTCCTCGCCGTCGGCGTTCAGGAGCACGGCGCCGTACGCGCGCGTCGTCTCCGGGATGCTGTAGCCCTGCATCGTCTCCGGCCAGGCGCCGCCGTTCGGGTGGTACTGGAGCGCGTCGAGGTCGCGCGCCTCGACGCCCGCAGCGAGCGCGAGACGCGTCACCTCGCCGGTCGCGCCGGGATGGTTCGTCGAGAGCTCGCCCCGCTCCTCCGCCTCGGCGAAGCAGCGGCCGCCGGCGGCGAGGACCACCGTTCCGGCGTCGATCGTGTGCTCGCCGGCGCGGGCGCGCCAGCCGTGCTCGGTGCGGTCGAGCTCGTGCAGCGGGCTCTTCGGGAAGAGCGTCAGGCCGCCCGCCTCGGCCGCCTTTCGCAGCGCGGTGGTGATCGCGTGGCCGGTGCGGTCTCCCACCTGGAGCAGGCGCTTCGCCGACGCGCCGCCGCAGCGCGCAAGCCGGTAGGCCCCTCCCCCGTTGGACGGGCTCTCCTTCGTGAACTCGACTCCGTAGTGCTCGAGCCAGTGGATGGCCGATGTCGCCTCGGAGGTGAGGATCTCGACGAGGCCCATGTCGGCCGTCTCGTGGCTCGAGGCCCAGATGTCCTGGCCGTGGAGCTCGGGCGAGTCGTCTTCGCCGAAGGCTGCCTGGATCCCGCCCTGCGCCTTCGCGGAGTTGCACGACTGGATCGAGCCCTTCGTCGCCAGCGCGACGCGGGCGCCCGCGTGCTCGGCCGAGACGGCTGCGGCCAGGCCCGAGGCTCCGCTCCCGATGACGAGCACGTCGAAATGGCCGGTGACCGACACAGCGTGCGGGATTCTAGCTAATCCCTGCGATTGTCGTTCCTTATGGCACTACCACGCCCATTTCGGACATCTTGATTGTCAGAACTGGCAACGCTAGCCTGGCGGAAGCCGTTGTGGGGGCAAGCACAACGGAAAGGACGTCAGATGCGGTACGGACTACTGCTCGCCGCGCTCGTCGCCGCCCTCGTCGTGGCGACGTCCGCCTTCGCAGGGAACGGAAACGGCGGCGGGCAGGACAAGAAGGCGCTGCCGCCGCTCGGGGAGCCTGTGACGACGCTCGTCAGCGGGCCGACGCCGATCGCGCCGAGCGAGGTGCCAGGCGGCGGCATCGGATCGATCACGACCGGGGGCTTCGCCGACGCGACGGCGGCCTCGACCACGCCCTCCTGCGGGGCCTGCATCGTCACTTGCTGGGCCGGGACGGCCCGCAACGGCCCGGACGACTGGAGCGGGCACATCTACATCTACCAGCACCTCTACTGGTGCGGAAACGGCGCTGCGATCACGTACGCCACCGTCTGGCAGAGCTATGAGCAGGCGGGGTGGTACACGCTCACGAATGCGTACGGGCCGTGGTGGAGCGGCGGCTGCGCGGGCTGTGCCAACGTGCGGGCGAGCGGCTACATCCTCTGGAACTGGAAGGCGGCGCTCGTCAACGTCAGCCATTCCGGAACGACGAACCTCGACACGACCATGTGGGC
>WNFV01000988.1_pt1 | contig 39039 bp, 32 predicted proteins | sample 5400101 | NCBI WGS metagenome assembly WNFV01 (sample SAMN13153361, study PRJNA577476) | soil metagenome | isolation source: 115 cm soil or saprolite under grassland replicate 1 | place: USA:California | collected 2016-06-15 | reverse complement strand
CTCGAGCTGGTCCGCGGCGGCCGGTCGGTACGGGTCCGCGGCAACGAGCATCGGGCGCCGGCCCTGCCTGATGATGTGGCGGGCAAGCTTGGCGGCGGACGTCGTCTTGCCCGATCCCTGGAGGCCGGCCAGCATGACGACGGCCGGGCTGCCCTGCAGATGGAAGGTCCGGTCGCCCGCCGACAGCAGCGCTGTGAGCTCCTCGTTGACGATGGCGACCACCTGCTGTCCGGCGGTCAGGCTCTCCAGGATGTCGGCGCCGATCGCCCGCTCACGCACGCGGGCCACGAAGTCCCTGACGACCTTGAAGTTGACGTCCGCCTCAAGGAGCGCGAGACGGACCTCGCGCATGGCGGTGTCGACGTCCGCCTCGGTGACCCGGCCACGGCCGGTGAGCGTGGCAAGCGTGGCGCGAAGGCGTTCGCTGAGGGCATCGAACATGCGGAAGGACGGGCTCCTGGTGGACCGGGTGACCGGCGGACGGACAGGTCCGCCGGGCGGTGCGCGGGTTCTGGCGACACCTGGTCCGCCGAGTGTACCCCATGCTGAGTCGGGGTTCGGTCCCCACTTCCGGTAATTGACAGAATACCGGACCCCGGAGCCGTTATCCATGGACGCTCGTCTGTTTTTTCGCGGGCCGCCGCCGACTACGCTGCCGGAATGGGCGCGCCGAGCATCTGGCGAAACCGCGACTTCGTGCGTCTGTGGGCGGCCAGCACGGTTTCCGTATTCGGCTCTCTCATTACGCGCACCGCGCTCCCGTTCGCCGCCATCCTCGTGCTCGGCGCCGGCCCGCTCGAGATCGCCGCGATCCGGTCATTCGAGATCGTGGGCGGGCTGGTCGTGAGCCTGGCCGCAGGTGCCTGGGTGGATCGGCTCCGGCGACGGCCCGTGATGATCGTGGCCGATCTTGGCCGGGCGCTCCTGCTCGCCTCGATCCCGGCTACGGCGCTGGCCGACGCGCTGACGATCATCCAGCTCATCGTGGTCGCCTTCCTCACGTCCGCCCTGACCACGTTCCACAACGTGGCCGACAACGCCTTCCTCCCGACCGTGGTCGAGCGCGACCAGCTCATCGTGTCCAATGCTGCCCTGACGGCGAGTGGGTCGGCTGCCGAGTTCAGTGCCTTCGGCATCGGTGGGTTCCTCGTCCAGCTGTTGACCGCACCGATCGCGATCGCCGTCGACGCCGTGTCGTTCCTGGTTTCCGCGGCGTTGGTGGGATCGATCCGCCCGCACGAGCCCGACCGGCCAGGCGTCAGCGAGCGCCGACCGATCGTCGCGGAGATCCGGGAAGGGCTGAGACCGATCGCCCGATCGCCGATCCTGAGGGCCATCGCCGGAGCGAGCTCGGCGTCGCACTTCCTGTGGGGCGCGTTCGGGTCCGTCTACCTGGTCTTCACCACGGAGGAGCTCGGATTGGGGCCTGCCACGATCGGCGTCATCGCGGCCGTCGGCGGAGCCAGCTCGTTCATCGGCGCTGTCCTCGCCGGACGGGTCAACCGCCGCGTTGGGATCGGCCCGGCGATCATGCTCGGGGTGGTCGGGTTCACCCTGGGCAATGCCCTGACGCCGCTCGCCCCGGCCGGTGCGGTGGCTGTCGCGGTCGCGCTGCTCGTCGCCCAGCAGCTCATCTCGGACGGCGCCGGGACGATCCACGAGATCAACGAGATCTCGCTCGTCCAGACCGTCGCACCCGACCGGGTGCTCGGGCGGGTCAATGGCTCGCTGGAGTTCCTCACCCACCTGTGGTTGCTCGTGGGCACGATCGCAGGAGGGCTGATTGGCGAGGCCCTCGGGCTCCGGGCGGCGATGCTCGTCGGCATCCTCGGCGGTGCTGTTGCAATCGTGTTCATCTGGTTCTCGCCGATCAGGTCCCTACGGGCAGGGGCCATCGTGCCGCCTCAACATGCGCTCGTGCCGGGTGACGACACGCCGCTGGGCGAGTGAGACCCCGGCGATCGGTCCCCGCGGCGGCGGGCGCGGTTGGCGGTGACCGTCACTCGAACAGGGCCGCGACGAACGCCTCGGGATCGAACGGCACCAGGTCGCCCACGCCCTCACCGACGCCCACGAAGCGGACCGGGACCCGAAGCGCGTCCTCGATGGCGAACACGATCCCGCCCTTGGCCGTCGAATCGAGCTTGGTCAGGACGATGCCGGTCAGGCCGACCGCCTCGTGGAATGCGCGTGCCTGGGCGAGGCCGTTCTGGCCCGTCGTGGCGTCCAGCACGAAGAGCGTCTCGGGTTCTACGTCAGGCAGGCGCTTGCCGACGATCCGGCGGATCTTTGCCAGCTCGTCCATCAGGCTCGTCCTGGTGTGGAGCCGGCCAGCCGTGTCGACGATCACGACGTCGACGCCGCGGGCGACCGCCGCGTCGAGCGTGTCGTACACGACGGCACCCGGATCCGCGCCCGGAGCATGGGCGACCACGCTCGCCCCGGCCCGGACGGCCCAGGCCTGGAGCTGCTCGATGGCGGCGGCCCGGAACGTATCGGCGGCCGCCAGCAGCACGGTTCGTCCCTCGGTCCGATACCCGGCGGCCAGCTTGCCGATCGTCGTGGTCTTGCCCGTCCCATTGACGCCGACGACGAGCACGACCGCGGGTTGATCGGGTCCGGCCGGTCGCGGCGACCAGTCGGGCTCCCGGGGCACGAGCAGCGCCGCGAGCTCCGCTCGGACGGCCGTCATGGGATCCCCGGCCCCGTACGCCGCGCGGGCACGATTCACGACGCGGCCGGCGACGCCGGCACCGACGTCTCCGGCGATGAGCGTCTCCTCGACGTCGTTCCATACCTCGTCGTCGACTCCGCCGCTGAGGAGCCCGCGCAGGCGCGCCACGAAACCGCCGCGGCTCCTGGCCACGCCGGCCTGCAGATCGGCGGGCGTCTGCGCCGGCTCCGCCGGCGTCCGTGCCGGCTCGGCCGGCGTCTGTGTCGGCTCCACCGGCGTCTCCACGACCGGAGCGCTCGGCGCCTCGGGAGCCGCCTCGTCGGTGGGCCTGCGTCGCCAGAACAGGGTCGCCTCCTTCGGTCAGCCTGCGATCGCGGCGCCGAGGCCTGCCCGTTCGTCGTCGGCCTCCACGGCCGGCTCATCGACCGCATCGACCATCGAGGCGGCCTCGTCGAGCCGGAGGCTGATCACCCGGCTCACCGAATCGTCGCCGACGGTCACGCCGTACAGGGCATCCGCCGCTTCGATCGTCCCCCGGTTGTGGGTGATGACGATGAATTGCGTCCGATCGGCCAGCGACCGCAGGGCGTCCACGAAGCGGCCGATGTTGGCCTCGTCGAGCGCCGCGTCGACCTCGTCCAGCACGCAGAACGGAACCGGCCGGACCTCGAGCATCGCGAACAGGAGCGCCACGGCCGTGAGGGCACGCTCGCCACCCGACAGCATCGCCAGCGCCTGCGCCTTCTTGCCGGGCGGACGGGCCACGATGTCCACACCCGTCGCGGCGAGATCGGCTGGATCGGTCAGCGCCAGGTGCGCGAACCCGCCGCCGAACAGCTGCCGGAATCGGGCGTCGAAGGCGGCCTCGAGCGCCTGGAACGTGGTCCGGAACTGCTCGGCGACCATCGTCGAGAGATCCTCGATGAGCCGCCGGGTGTCGCCGATCGCCGAGCGGAGGTCGGACTCCTGGGCCTCCAGGCCGTCGAGCCGCGCCTTGAGCTCCGTGTACTCCTCCACCGCAAAGAGATTGGCCGCTCCCAGCTCGTGGAACCTGCGCCGCAGGACCGCGAGCCGGCCTGCCGACGGCGGATCCCTCGGCGGCGGTTCGGCCGACCACCGTGGCGCTTCGGCGGCCAACGCCGCCTCGAGAGCCGCTGCCATGCGATCGTCGCCGTTGGTGACCCCGTCGCCGTCGACATTCGCGTCGCCATGGATGACCGGGCTGTCGGTCACGTCGCCGTCGCCGGTCGTTTCGCCGGGCCGCGATCGGACACCGAGCGCCCGCAGGCCCAGCTCGCCGAGGCCGGACAGCTCGACCAGGAGTCCCTCCCGCACGGCTTCCAGACCGAGACGCGCCTCCAGGTCGGCGACCTCGGCCGCCCGCAGCCGCTCGTCGGCCAGACGAACCCGCTCGCGGGCTTCGCCTGCGGCCACTTCGGCCGCGGCGAGCCGGTCCCGATCCGCGGCGTCGGCCGCTCGCGCCTCGTCGACCGCGGCCCGCGCGGCGGTTTCGCGGACGGTGGCCACGGCCAGCTCGCCGTTGAGGCGGTTGAGCTCGTCGCGGAGCCGGCGCTCCCGCTCGAGGAGGGCGGTCAGCTCCCGCCCCGTTCGGCCGATCCGTTCCTCGTCGATGGCGATGGCGGCCTCCGCCCTGGCGCGTCGCGCCTCGGCGTCTCGTCGCGTGCCGTCTCGTTCGGCCTGCTCGGCGGCCAGACGGTCACGGCGGGCTCGCAGCTCCTCGGTCCGCGATTCCCACGCCGCCACGGCCGAGCGGTCGTCACTGTCGCCCCGAACTCCGTCACCGGCTTCGCCCGAACCAGCGGGGGTCGATGGGGCCAGGGCCTGTTCGGCCGCCCGGGCCCGGGCCGCCTCCGCGGCGAGCCGATCCACCTGGGCTGCGTGCCAGGCCGCCTCGCGCGCCGCTGCCTCGACCGAGCGAGCGGCCGCCCGCTCCTCCTCCTCGGATACTCGGCGGGCCGCACCGGCATCGCTCTCCTCCGCCCTCGCGGTGTCGAGAACGGCCCGCGCGGCGGCCGCGGTAGCGGCCGATGCGTCGGCCCGGGCACGCTGCTCCTGGGCATGAGTCCCGGCGGCGGCCACCGCCGCAACCAGTTGCTCGATCTCGGCCTGGCGCTCCAGGGTCCCCTCTGGACGGCCGAGGGCCACCGTGAAGGGGCCGGCCAGCGCCGACCCGTCGCCGACGACCGCGATCCAGCCCGGCGGAAGCAACGGCTGCAGCTCCAGGAGGGCCGCCAGGTCAGGCACCCAGCAGGCAGTCTCCAGGAGCCGCCTGGCGACGCCCGTCGGGTCGCGCCGCAACGCGTCCGCGAGCATGCCTCCGCCAAGCTCGGCCAGGCGAGGCGCGAGCGCGGGATCGCCCGCCCTCGACGGCCGCTCCAGACCGGCTCCCTCGGCCACGACGAGGACCCCGCGCTCGCCGGCCATCTCCGCCACCGCGGCCCGCGGCACCAGGTAGGCGCGGCCGAGCTCGCCCAGCGCCGCCTCGACCGCCGGCCGTAACCCTGGCGTCACCGCCAGGTCCTCGTCGATCCGGCGTCCCCCGCGGCGCCGCGCGACCCGCGCGATCGGCCGGCGCTCCTCGTCGGCGAGGCGCGCCTGGAGGACGTCCAGCCGGCCGGTCAGCTCCGCGAATCGCGATCCGGCGGCAGACGCCGCCTCGGCGGCGGCCTGGCGGATGCCCTCGGCGGACTCGGCCGCCGAGCGCGCCGATTCGCGCCTCGCGGCCGTCTCGGTGTCGGCCCGGACCGCCGCGGCCAGGGTCGCTCGTACGGCCGCGAGTCGTCTCTCCTGCGTCGCGAGCTCGGCGGCGATGGCGGCCGCCCGGCCGCGTTCCTCGACGAGCCGCCGTTCTGCCTCTGCGGCCCGCCGGTGCGCGGTCTCCAGCTCGGACGCATGCGCTGCCTGGGCCCGGCGCATCGCAGCGGCCTCGTCACCGTGCGTCACCCGCGCAGCGCGCAGCGCGCCCAGCTCCTGGAGGGCCTCGGCCAGAGCACGTTCGGCGTCGATCAGCGTGGATTCGGCGTCCACATCGCGGACGGGCAGTGGTTCGGCCAGGATCCGGCGCTGGGCGGCCAGGTCGAGATCGGCGGCCGTCGCCTCATGGTGGATCCGCTCCCGTTCCCGTGCCTGACCGGCGAGCTCGCCGGTCAGGCGCACTTCCCGGAGCTGCAGGCCGGCCAGCTCGTGCCGGGCCTGCTCGTGGGCCACTCGCCGCTCGGCTTCCACGACGGCCCTGGCGGCAAGGTCGGCGGCAGGGGCGGCAGCCGTCGCCTCCGCGCCATGGAGGGCCGTCATCGACCGGTCGGCCTCGGCCCGGGCGATCTGCAGGCGGTTGCCGGCTGCCGCCATTCGGGCCGCCGCGCCGTGCCATCGATCGTGGGCCGCCATCAGGAGGGCACGCATCAGCTCATCGCCCGCGGAGCGCCGCGTGGCCTGCTGCTCCGCCTGGGCGGCCAGCCGGCGGGCCTGCGGCCGCAGCTCGGCGATGATGTCCTGCACTCGGGCGATGTTTGCCTCGGCCTCGCCCAGCTGCTCCTCGGCCTTCCGCCGCCGTCGCTCGTGGCGCCGGACGCCGGCGACCTCCTCGAACAGGGGGCGTCGTTCCTCGGGACGGAGGGCCAGGGCCTGGTCGACCATGCCCTGGCCGATGAACAGGAACGCGTTGTCGGCCAGGTGCGCGCCGTCCAGGAGGTCGACGAGGTCCTTGAGGCGAACGCGCTGCCGGTTCAGGAGGTAGTCGTTCTCGCCCGAGCGGTACAGCCGGCGACCCAGCTCCAGCACGCTGTACTCGACGGGCAGGAGGCCGTCGGCGTTGTCCAGGACCAGGGTGACGTCCGCCATGCCGATCGCGGGCCGCCGGTCCGAGCCGGCGAAGATGACGTCCTCGCTCCGACGGATCCTGAGGGACCGCCCCTGCTCGCCAAGTGCCCAGCGCAGCGCGTCGGCCAGGTTGCTCTTGCCCGACCCGTTGGGCCCCACGATGGCGCTGATGCCGGCACCGAATTCGACGTTGGTCCGTTCGGCGAAGGACTTGAAGCCCTGCAACCGGAGGGCGAGCAGGCGGGCCGGGGCGTTCACGATTCGGCGGTCATCCGGTCGGCGCCCGTGACCATCGACTCCAGCGCCTGGCTGGCAGCGGCCGTCTCCGCGATGCGACGCGACGGTCCGACGCCGGAACCCAGGACCCTGCCGCCGACCACGACCTCGATCCGGAACGTCTTCTCGTGGTCCGGTCCGGTCGCGGCCAGGACGCGGTACTGCGGCCGCTCTCCGGTCGTCCGCTGGGTGTGCTCCTGGAGGCGACTCTTGGGACTCTTGAGGGTCAGGATCGACGCGTCGCTGGCCAGCTCCGGTGCGGCCAGCCGCAGGAGCCAGTCGCGCGTGGTGGGGTAGCCGAGGTCCAGGTAGAGCGCGCCGGCGAGCGCCTCGAAGGCAGAGGCCAGCAGCGACGGGCGGAGGCGGCCACCCCTGGCCGATTCTCCCTCTCCCAGCAGGAGCGTATCGCCCAGCTCGATGCGGCCGGCCAGTCGAGCCAGTCCGGCGGTCGACACGATGGCCGCCCGGCGGGCCGACAGCATGCCCTCGTCGTCGTCCGGGTGTCGGGCGTACAGCGCCTCGCTGACGGCGAGGCTCACGACGGAGTCGCCGAGGAACTCCAGGCGCTCGTTGTGCTGATCGGCGACGTCCGGGTGCTCGTGGTGGTAGCTGCTGTGGACGAGCGCCTGGTAGATGAGGTCGGGATGGCGGACGTCCAGCCCAAGACGGGCCGCGAGTGACGCGGCCGGACCCATCGCGCCCGGGATCGGCCCGCTAGGTGGAGTGCTCTTCGATGTAATCGACCGCGTCCTGGACGGTCCGGATCTTCTCGGCGTCCTCGTCCGAGATCTCGGTCCCAAACTCTTCCTCGAGGCTCATGATGAGCTCGACCAGGTCGAGGGAATCAGCGTTGAGATCGTCGACGAATGAAGCCTCTGGCTTGACCTCATCCTCGTCGACGCCGAGCTGCTCAACGACGATCTTCTTGAGACGCTCGTAGGTGGTGGCCACTGACTCTCTCCTCGTGAACGGGCTGCCGTGCGATCAGCTGCCGCGGGGTCCTGGTGGTCGGGAGCCCCCGCGCCGGGCCGACGCGGGAGTCATCTCGGAAGCGATTCGGCCGAGCACGCCGTTCATCAGGCGGCGCATCGGTTCTCCACTGTAGATCCGTGCCAGCTCGACCCACTCGGCGATCGCCACCCGGGCCGGCGTCGTGCCGGAGTGTAGCACCTCACCAAGGGCGCAACGGAGCAGCGCGCGGTCCATCCGGGCCAGCGAAACGACCGGGTATTGAGGCGCCCAACGGCCGATCTCCGCGTCGATCTGATCGCGCGCCGCGACCACCGACGAGACGATCGCCCGAGCCAGCGCGGCCGACGGATCGCCCGCGGTGTCGGCCAGGTGGCGCTCCAGGATGGCACCCGCCGTCCGCTGTCCGAACTCGGCCTCGAAGACGGCCGCCAGGGCCAGACGCCGCCCGGCACGCAGGGCCCGGACACGGTCGCCGTGACCGGGACCGGGGCCGGGCATCGATCCGGACGCCCGGCCGCCGTCAGTCATGAGCGTGGGCCGGGATCAGGTGCCGACGCCGTCGACGACGACGCTCAGCGACGAGAGCTCGAGGGATAGCCGCTCGATCGCCGCGGTCACAGCGGCCCGAACCTCACCGGCCAGCGGACCCAGCGGCTGGGCCGGCCGGGCGACGACCACCAGCTCCACGCCGACCTCGCGGCCCCTCAGCGCGACGTGGACGGGGGGCCGGCCGGTCCACCGCCGCCAGGCGGGGCCGCCGCGACCCACCCGGGCCACGCCCGGCACCTCGACCGCCGCGAGCCGCACCAGCTCCTCGATCACGGGCAGGCCGACCGCCAGGCCCGCGCCACTCATCGTGTCGTCTCAGCCGAGCGCGGAGCCGTCAGAGGATCGCGGCGAAACGCGTCCTCGATCGCCTGGGGAATGCCCGCCCGAGCGGCCGCCGCGCCCACCGCCACCGCGTAGGAGATCATCCGGCGTCGGGCCCGGCCGTGGGTGATGAGCACCGTGCCGCGCACGCCGAGCAGGGGCGAGCCGCCGAGCTTCTCGTAGTCGAAGACCTCCCGGATCCGGCCGATCCCCGGTCGCATCAGCAGGTAGGCCAGGCGGCCGCGCCAGTCGCGCTCGAACTCGCGGCCCAGGAGACCGCGCAGGATGTAGGTGGACAGGCCCTCGAAGAACTTGATCGTGACGTTGCCCACGGCCGCATCGCAGACGACGACGTCCGCGACATGCTCCACGAGATGGCGACCCTCCACGTTGCCGATGAAGTTCAGGTCCGAGCCGGTCAGCAACTCTGTCGCTTCCTGGACGCGCTGCTCGCCCTTGCCTGCCTCCTCACCGATGGACAGGAGGGCCACGGTGGGGCGGACCACGCCGAGCACGTGCTCGGCGAACAGCGCCCCCATCCTGGCGTACTGGGCGAGGTTGTGACCGGTCGAGTCGGTCGTCGCCCCGATGTCGAGCAGGACGAACGGGCCCTTCGCCGTGGTCATCTGGACGGCCAGCGCCGGCCGATCGACGCCCGGCAGGCGGTGCAGGTTGAGGATCGCGGAGGCGACGCCGGCCCCGGTATGGCCGGCCGTCACGACCGCGTCGGCCAGGCCGTCGCGGACCAGGCGCATGCAGACGTTGATCGATGCGTCGCGCTTCCGGCGGACCGCGGCCGCCGGGTGCTCGTCCATGTCGACGACCTCACGGGCAGCGATGATCCGGATGTTGTCCGGCGCGGGACCCGCGGCGACGATCGCCTCCTCGATGACGGCCTCGTTGCCCACGAGGATGATCTCCTCGTCCGGATGGTCGCGGGCATGGAGAAGGGCGCCCTGGACCGTCTCGGCCGGCCCGTGGTCGCCACCCATCGCGTCGACGGCGACGCGGACCGGCCGCTCGGACTCGAATCGCCTGACGGCGCTCAGGTCCACGGCCGGTCAGGCGGCGGGGCGGCAGTGCCGCGCGCTACGAGGACGCGCGCTCGTCCGTCTGGGGCTTGATGTCGAGCGCCTGGCGGCCGGCGTAGTAGCCGCAGTTGGGACAGGCGTGGTGCTGCTGCTTGCGCTCGTGGCAATGGGGACACTCGTCCAGCCGCGGCAGGCCGATCGCGAGGTGGCTGCGGCGCTCGCCCTGACGGGCGTGCGAGACACGCCGCTTCGGAACACCCATGGTCTGTCGTGGCTCCTTTCCGGATGCGCGTCGGGTCTCGGCGAGCGCGCGGTCGATCTGCTGGTGATGGCCGCCGAGTCACGGGTGTATGACCTCGCTCATGTGCGGCCGACGGGCGAGTGTAGTCGGTCCGCGGCCGGCCGTCGACCGCGCGGCCTGGGCGGACATGCGCTGAGACCACACCGCTGTTGGGCTAGTTGTTCGAGCTGAACGCCACCACATGGCGGCCAAGATCGCAAACATCACCTGCGGAAAGAGGAAACAATCGACCGTCGCCCTTGATCCAGGTGATCTCTCCATCGAGGGCCGCCAGTACGTCGTCGGCAAACACTGTCAGCGCCACCTCGAAGCGCATGCTGTTTGGCCGGCCCCGGGGTACGAGATCACGCGCTCAAACACCGCCGCGGCGCCCTGTGCAAGCCAGTCGACATCCCCCCGATCATCCACCAGTCCCCCACATTTCGGATGGATATCGTGGTGGCCCGACCTGGAAGGCATTCCTGCCCAAGGTGAGCCACTGATTCTGCCGGCGAGAAGCGGCCGCCTCTGAAGAACAGACCCTCTAGCCGACGCACAGCCTCCAGGGGGTCAACGATCTGCAGCTCGTTGTCGTTCTGGGTCATGGGCGGCATCTTACTGGCCAACGCGTCCTCCGGACCGTCGTGGACGCTCACTGGGGGCCGTCACCGGGCGCACTACCGGACGGCCGCAGAGAGGACTCTGATGCATCAGCGTCGGACATCGGTGTGATCATTAGCTGGCCGCAGTCCGGTGCCCAGGAGGCCGCCGCCAGCTCGGCCGCGGGCCGTTATCCGCGGGCGCATCGATCACGCCGATAACCGGGCTGACAAGGGGTCATTGGCCCCTCCATCGGGCCGGCAATGCGTTCAGGTAATGATCAGGCCGATGCGGCGGGATGACCGATGGCCCGGCACTCACGACGAGCCCCGGCCGGAGGAGGCCAAATCGCCGCAGCCCGCGAACGAGTCACGACGGCTTGTCGGCGCGGAACCCGCGAAGGACCTCCAGCCGCGGATCGATGTCGGCATCGGCGTGGTCGTGGGGACCGCTCGAGAGCTCGGCACCACACACCGGGCAGAGTCCCGGACAATCGGGCCGGCACAGCGGCGCGATCGGTTCTTCCAGCATGATCGCCTCGCGCACGGTCTCGCCGAGCTCGAGCTCGTGGTGGTCGGTGAGCCGGAGCGCATCCGGCTCGGCCGCAACGTCCAGGCGTGCGCCGGTGACCGGATCGAGCGAGGGCAATGCCTCCTCCTCCAGGTCGATCGTGACCGGGACCTCGATCTCCTTCAGGCAACGGCTGCACTGCGTCTCCAGGCTCGTCTCGAGCCGGCCGGTGACCAGGAGCCCACGATTGGTCCGGACGACGTGAACCGTTCCCTCGAGAGGGTCGGCCTGGCTGAGATCGTCGCCCAGGTCGAGCATGACCCCGGCGACCGGAAAGGCGCGGCTGGCGCCGGGGCCCTCGGCGAGCAGGCGAGCGACGTGGAACGTCAGCTGGCCGCCCGGGTCGCTCTCCCTCACGGCCGAACGGCTTCGGCGGCCGCGCCCTCCTCGTTGAAGTCGAAGTCGCCGGCCTCGCCGTCGCTGGCCCCGCCGTCGACGACCTCCAGCGCCGCCCGACGCTCGTCCAGGAGAGCGATCCCCTTCTTGATGCTCTGCAGCGTGCGGACGACGTCTCCCTCGAGACCGATGAGGACCGCAGCGGCATATTCGTCTGCGCCGCGTCGGACTTCCTCGCCTTCACCCTGGGCCTGGGCGACGATCCTGCGACTCTCCTCTTCCGCGGCCTGGGTGAGCCCACGCTCATCGATCAGGAAGGCGGCCTGCTCCTGTGCGCGGGCGACGACCCGCTCGGCCTCCTGCTGGGCGTTCTCGATGATCCGCTCGCCCTGGGAGTTGATCCGTTTGGCGGCGTGAACCTCCTCGGGAACCGCAACGCGGAGCTGGTCGATCAGGTCGAGGGCGGCCACCTGGTCGATGACGACGTTGTTGGTCAGGGGCAGCTTCTTGCCGTTGGCAATGATCGACTCGAGTCGCTCGACCAGGAACATGATGTCGATCGGACCGGCCCTCCTGCCACCGCCTCGCGGCGTTAGCCCGATTATGGCACGGGCCGAAGGCTCATCGAGCCACGGCCCGCCGAAGCGCCTCGGCCGCCGGGAGCGGGACCATCGCTGAGATGTCGCCTCCGAACATGGCGATCTCCTTGACCAGGCTGGAGCTCACGTAGCTGTGCTCGAGCGACGTCATGAAGAAGACGGTGTCCACGTCGGGAGCGAGGATCCGGTTGTTGTGGGCGAGCTGGATCTCCGCCTCGAAGTCGGAGATCGCCCGCAGCCCCCGGACGATGAAGGCCGCCCCGCGCGCGTGACAGAAGTCGACCGTCAGGCCCTCGAATGCCGCGACCTCCAGGCGACCTGCCGTCGCCGGTTCGAGGGTCTCGTCGAGCGAACGGCGTAGGACGGCGACCCGCTCGGCCGTGGCCAGGAGGGGCTGCTTGCGCGGATTGGCCAGGACGGCGATGACGACACGGTCGAACACGGCCGCGGCGCGATCAACGACGTCCATGTGGCCGTGGGTGACGGGATCGAACGATCCGGGATAGACCGCGACCTGCATCAACCCTCCTCGGCGTCCGGACCTGCGTCAACGGCCGCGGCCGCGATGCGCCGGTAGAACGTGAGCGTCGTCTCGCCGAACCGCCGCTCCCGGTCCGATGCTAGCAGGCCGATCGCGGCCGGGATGGCGGTGCGCCGGAACCGTTTGGCGACCACACGCCCGCCGGGCGCGACCAATCCGGCCGCGCCCAGCCGTTCGAGGGCGGCCTCGAGCAGGCCGGCCTCCGTGTACGGCGGGTCCAGCACGACGACCTCGAACGGTCCGTCGCCTGCGGCTGCGCCGTCGAGATAGGCCAGTGCATCCGAGCAGCGCACGACGGCAGCGGGTCCGGCCAGGCCCGTCGAGCGCAGGTTCGCCGCGATCACCGAGCAGGCCGTCCGGTCGCGATCGACGAAGACGACCTTCGCCGCCCCGCGCGACAGCGCCTCGATCCCGGCCGCACCGCTGCCGGCAAACAGATCGAGGAACGTGGCGCCGGGGAGCTCCGGCTCGAGGATCGCGAACAGCGTCTCCTTGAGCCGGTCCGCCAGCGGGCGCGTCCCCTCCCCCGGCGCCGCGAGGCGCCGGCCACGCGCCCGGCCGGCGATGACCCGTCCGGCGTCAGGCACTGCCGCCCACGAGGCGCGAAGACGCGGGCGGCAGCGGCCGAAGCCGCTCCACGAGCTCGGCCAGCCCATCGATCACGATGGCCTCGGTCGGGACCGGTCCCATCGTCTCCTGGATCCGTCCCCACGGACCCCGTCGCAGGAAGACCGGCAACAGGCCCGCCGCCAACGAGGGCCAAACGTCGTTGTCGAGGCGGTCGCCGACATACGCCACCTCTGCAGCGGGCACTCCGGCGACCTCCACGAGTCGCTCGAAGAACGCCGGCTCGGGCTTGGTGGCCCCCCATCGTTCGGAGCTGGCCACGAGGTCGAGGTCGAGCCCGATCGAGCGCAGGGCGGCCTCCGTCGCCGTCGGCTGGTTGCCGGCGACGCCGACCCGGAAACCGGCGCGGCGCAGGCCATCGATTGCGTCGATCGCGTCCGGGTAGAGGTCCCCGAGCTCCACCCGCATCGGGATCGGCGTCCCCGGCCGGGCCTCCCGCGCGGCCTGACGGTCGATTCCGGGCGCGACCAGCTCGAACACCCGGGTATGGTGCTCGCCGCGTGCGATCACCGCGCCCAAGGTCGCGGCCAGCGTGAACCGGGGCACGCCGAGAATGTCGGCCCACTCGTGCCACATCCGCGTCTCATCCACGATGGTCTCGCCGACGTCGAGCACGACCCAGCTGACCGCCGCACGCATGTCGGCCGGCGTCGACGGCTCGCCGGTCATGGGCGGGCCATTCTCGTCAGGCGGCGCTGGCGGTCTCGCCGCCCTCGCCGGCCGCCACCCGGGCCAGCCAGCCGTCCTCGAGCTCGCGATCGAGGGCGCCAACGTCCGCGTCTCTGGCGGTCGCCTCCAGCTCGCCTTCGGCGTTCAGCAATCGCTCGGCGTGGCGCCGCGCCGCCGCGGCGAGCTTGCGATGATCCTCCCGCTGGAGCGAGGCGACACGCAGGCGGGGGAAGCCGCTCTGGGCGAAGCCCAGCACGTCCCCCTCACGGCGCAGCTTGAAGTCCGCCTCGGCAAGCTCGAAACCGTCCTGGGTTTCCCTGACCGCCTTCAGGCGGGCCTGGGCGGTTTCGTCGGTGGTGTCCGAGACGAGGACGCAGTACGACCTGACCGTGCCCCGGCCGACCCGGCCGCGGAGCTGGTGGAGCTGCGCCAGACCGAACCGGTCGGCTCCCTCCACGATCATCATCGTCGCCTCGGGCACGTCGACGCCGACCTCCACCACGGTCGTCCCGACGAGGACTTCGAGATCGCCGTCGCGAAAGCGGGCCATCTCGGCGTCTCGCTCGGCGGCCCTCATCCGGCCGTGGACGAGGCCGACCTTCAGCGGTGCCAGGAGCGAGCGGAGCCGGACCGCTTCCGCCTCGGCGGCGACGGCCGACGTGTCGGCGAACAGCTCTCCGGAGGCGGTGTCAGGCTCGGCCTCGTCGATGAGGGGAACGACGACGAAAATGCGGTGTCCGGCGGCCGCCTCCGCCCGGACCCACTCCCACGTCGACCCCAGGTCGTCCGGCCGCTTGATCCCCGTCGCGATGGGAATCCGACCTTCCGGAGACGTCCGCAGGTCGGACACGTCGAGGTCCGCATACAGGACCTGGCCGAGTGTCCGCGGGATCGGCGTCGCGGTCATCAGCAGGACGTGCGGCGCATGGCCGCCGGCCTTCGCCTCGAGCTGGCCCCGCTGCTCGACTCCGAAGCGGTGCTGCTCGTCGATGATGACGAGGCCGAGCGCCGCGAACGAGACCCGTTCCTGGATGAGCGCGTGCGTACCGACGACGACCGCGGCCATGCCGGAGGCGACGAGCTCGAGCGTGTGCCGCGACGCCGCGGCCGACAGCGACCCGGTGAGCAGCTCGACCGGGACCCCGGCGTCCTCCAGCAGCGAGCTCAGCGTCTTGTGGTGCTGGCGTGCCAGGAGGTCGGTCGGGGCGAGGATGGCGCCCTGGAGACCGGCCCTCGCGGCAGCGGCAAGCGCGTAGGCGGCGACGGCCGTCTTGCCCGATCCGACGTCGCCCTGGAGGAGGCGAAGCATCGGCGTCGATCGGGCGAGGTCGGCCCGCAGGTCGGCGATCGCCGCGGCCTGATCGACCGTCAGGGCGACCTCGCGGTCGTGCTTGCGCGAGAGGGATCCGGTGAGGGCGGCCTGCAGCGCTGCGTCGGTGGCGTCGTCGATGACGATCGGCCGCGCGGCGTCCCTGCCGCGCTGCCGCCGCCGGCCGACCATCCCCAGCTGGAGCGCGAGCAGCTCGTCGAAGGCGATCCGTCGCAGGGCGGCATCGCGGCCATCGAACGACGCCGGGTAGTGGGCCTCCTCGAGCGCGGCCCCGATGGGTACGAGGTCCTCACCTTTGCGGATCGACCGCGGCAGGTACTCCGGGTACGCCCGGCCTGCCCGGTCGAGCGCCTCGCGCATCGCGATGCGCAACCGGTTCGCGGTCAGCCCGGCGGTCAGCCGGTAGACCGGCACGATCCGCCCGACGTGGAGCAGCTCGTCGTCGTTGCCCTCGGGCTGGAAGTCAGGGTTGTCGAGCGTGAGCCTGCGGCCGAACCGCTTCAACTTGCCGGAGACGATGACCCGGTCACCGGCGTGGAGCCGGCGCTCGATGTAGCGCCGCCCGAACCACGTCGACTCGATCGTGCCGGTGTCGTCCTCGAGGACGGCGATCGTTCGCTGGATCCGCCGCCGGAACGACGCCTCCACGCGGACGTCCACGACCCGGACCCGGGCGCTGACGACGGTCCCCTCCTCCACCCAGGTCAGGTCGCCGAGCAGGCGCATCTCGCGAAGGTCGTCATACCGCCGCGGCAGGTGGAACAGCAGGTCGCGGACCGTCGCCACGCCGAGGCGGCCCAGCGACCGCCGGATCGCGGTCATCGAGCGCAGGCCGCTCTCGCCGACCCGCGCTGCGAGGATCGCCGCGGGATCCAGCGGAACGAGTGACGGCGGTGGGCCAGGCGGCTGGCGGGGCGATGCCGTGCGGGACACCGCTACCAGACCGCGAGGAGGAACGGGTACAGCGGCTGGCCGCCTCGGCCGACGTCCACCTCCACGCCGGGAAACGCCTCGAGCACCTGTCGGGCCAGCGCCTCTGCCTCGGGCAGGTCGGCGCCCTCCCCGTACAGCAGGTTGACGAGCTCGAAGCCCGGCCGCAGCGTGGCCAGGGCGGCCAGGATCGCGGCGGTCCGGTCACGATGGACCGCGACCAGCCCCTCGTCTGGATCGAGGACGATCGTCTGGCCGCGCTTGACCCGCCGGCCGCTCACCTTGGCGTCGCGTGTCGCCGTCGTCACCTGCATGGTCTGCACGCTCCGACTCTGCTCGGTCATCCGGGCGACGTTTTCCGCCACGGCCAGCGCCGGGTTCACTGCCAGCACCGCCTCCAGGCCCTCGACCGCGTTGCGGGTCGGGACGACGTGGATGGGCCTGGTCGCGAGCTCCACGACCTGCCGCGCGGCCAGCATCACGTTCTTGTTGTTGGGCAGGATGACGACCTCGGTCGCGTTCAGCCGGTCGACGGCCGCGAGGAGCTCGCCCGTCGACGGATTGGCGGTCTGGCCGCCGCGGACGATGGCCGACACGCCGCGGTCGCGGAACTCCTTCTCCAGCCCCTCGCCGGAGGCGACGGCCACGATTGCCATCGGGATCGTGGCCCCGTTGCGAACGCGCGGGTCGATCCAGATCGACGGTGGTGTAGACGGGACGGGCGGCAGCATTCCGGGCGCCGAAGCCTGGGCCGACCGTCGGTCGGACCGTTGGCCGGACTGCTGGCCGGACTGCTGGCCGGCATCGTCGGGCTCGGCCTGACCGTCGCCGCCGGGGCTCGTTGGGGCCGGTCGCACGAGCTCGCCGACGCGGCGATCGCGGACGTCGGCCGTCTGATGGTCCAGGTTGACGACCGAGATGTCGGTCAGGATCCCGATCGAGAGGCCGTACGCGATGACCTGGTCGGGACGCTCGTTGTGGATGTGGACCTTCGCCTCGGTCCCGTCGCCCGCCACAATCACCGATTCGCCGACCGCCCCGAGGTGATCGCGGAGCGCGTCGAGATCGAGTCGGCGGCGCCCGGACGGACGGACGAAGAAGACGGTCTCATAGCCGTGGCCCTCATCTGCGCCGGCGACCACGAACGCCAGGCGCGGCGCCGGGCCCGGCCGGGCATCGGCGCCCGGCGCCTGGCCGGCGAGAAGCAGGAGCGCTCCCTGGAAGAGCCGGAACAAGCCCTGGCCCCCCGAATCCACCACGCCTGCCTCGCGCAGGACCGCCAGCAGGGTGGGCGTTCGCGCGACGGACTTCTCGGCCGCGTCGACGGTCGCGGCCAGGACCGTCTCGAGATCGGGGTCGCGCTCGGCGGCCGCCACGGCGGCGTCGGCGGCGTCGCGGACGACCGTCAGGATCGTGCCCTCCACCGGTTCCTTGACCGCCTGGTACGACCGCTCGACGCCCTTTCGCAGGGCGAACGCGAGATCGAGCCCGTTGAACCGCTTCTTCCCGCCGAGCGCCTCGGCCATGCCGCCGAAGATCTGGCTGGTGATGACGCCCGAGTTGCCACGGGCGCCGTGGAGCGCCCCGCGCTTGATCGCGGTGGCGATCTCCGCGGCCGTGCCGCCGGCGGCAGCCTCCGCTTCGGCCAGGGCCACCCGGACCGTGGCCAGCATGTTCGAACCCGTGTCGCCGTCAGGGACCGGAAAGACGTTGAGCTCGTTGATCTCGTCGACGTGGCGCTCCAGGTTCTCGACGGCCGCCCGGAACGCCGCGAGGAGACCCGCTCCGTCGCACGAGCGCCTCGTCATGTCTCGCCCCCGGTCGGAGCCACGGGTGTCTGGGCGGCCGGCGTCCCGCCGTCGGGCAGCCGACGGACGGCGGGGCGGCCATTCCGTGGCCGGCCGTTCGGCGTGGGGTCCGGCGCTCGCTCCGGCGCAGCGTCCCGCGCTCGCTCCGGCGCAGCGCCCGGCGCTGTCGCCGACGCGGGGCCATCTATGGCGGCGTCCGGCCCGGCGGCGGGACCCTCGCCGGCTGGCTGGGCAGCCGAGGACGGCGGAGCGCCACTGGCCCGATCGTCCAGGCCGTCCACGCGGATCGTCAGGACGTCGACCCCTCGACCCAGGGCCCGTCCGACGGCGAAGCGAACCGCCGATTCGACCTGCCGGGCCACCTCCGCCACCGGCAGCCCATATGCCACTCGAACATGGAGGACGATTCGCAGCCCGTCGTCGTACCGGATGCGGATGGCCGGCTCGCCGAGCCGAAGCCAGCGGACCAGGCGATCGATCGGCCGCGGGGACGCGAATCCGGCGATGCCGTAGCTGCCGAGCACGGCGGTACGAACGATGTCGGTGATGGCTCGCCGGGTGACGGCAGAGCGCCCCTGGACGCGACGCTCGGGCATGCGGCTGACGGTCCTCGCTGCGGGGGCCCGCGTGTGGGCGGGCGGTCGTGGGCGATCGGCCGGACTCAACCCGCGTGCTATCATACCGCCCCGTTCGGGCCCCTCTCGGGCCGGACGCCCAACTGCCACCAAATCCTGAGGACCACGATGGCCCGCGCCTGTACGATCTGCGGCAAAGGGTCGATGGGCGGCTTCAACCCGCAATCGTCGGGCATGAACCGCGTTCGAACCCACCGCCGCCTCCACGCCAACCTGCAGCCGCTTCTGGTCGTCCGCAACGGCGTAGCGACGAAGCAACTCGTCTGCACCCGCTGCCGGCGGACGCTCACCAAGGCGGCCAAGTAGTCGTCTAGCTACATACCGGGGCCCCCGGCGCGGAGCGCGACCGGGGGTTCAGCGTGTCTGGGGCTGGGCGGGACGGTGCGGTACCAACCCATCGAATATTCCGAGCATCGTTACGGGACAGCTCGCCAGCCCGGCAGGGCTCCGCTTAGGCCCGGATTATTCCGAGCATCGTTACGGGAGGCCGTTGGACTCGCCAACGCACCGGGAGATGGTCCAAACGAGCCGCTTGGGCCGCGATATAGCAATGCTCGGACTACGACGTGCGGCACGGCTAGCGGCCGGCCACGTCCACCGTGTCGAGCCAGATCGTGAACGGCCCGTCGTTGACCAGTTCGACGGCCATGACGGCGCCGAAGCGGCCGCGAGCCACCGGGACGCCCGCGCCCTCCAGTGCCGTACAGAGCCGATCCAACAGCGCGATCGCGACAGCCGGAGGTGCCGCCTCGGTGAAACCCGGTCGCCGGCCCCGCCGGGTATCGGCGTAGAGCGTGAACTGCGGTACCACGAGCGCCGCCCCGCCGACCTCGACCAGGGAGCGGTTGGTCCGACCCGCCTCGTCGGCGAAGATCCGGAGCTCGGCGACGCGCCGGCCGAGCGCCGCGGCCGTCGCCTCGTCGTCCCCGAGGCCGACGCCCACGAGGACGAGGAGGCCGCGCCCGATCGATCCGACGACGTCGTCACCAACGCGGACCTCGGCCCGGCTCACCCGCTGCAGGAGTGCCCGCATCGCCGCTCAGCGCGACAGCAGGCCGGCGGCGGCCCGCCAGGCGCCTCCGACGAGCAGGGCCCATGGCACCAGGTAGAGCGGGGTGCCGGCGCCGCCGGCCAGGCCCAGGCCGCCAATCAGCACGATCCCGGCGATCCCGGCGATGGCGACGACCGCGCCCTGGCCGACCAGCATCCAGCGAACGCGCCGTCCGAGCCGGCCGAGCGCGGTCCGATCGCCCGCATCGTCCGCCTCCACGCCCCGTTCGAGCTCGGAGTCGGCAGCCCGGTCGACCACTCGCCGGAGCCAGGCCGGTGCGTGGATGATCGCCCAGTAGGCGACCGCGGCATAGACCAGGCCGCCCAGGATATCGACGACGTAGTGCTCGCCCAGGTAGACGATGCTGAACCAGACACCGGCCGAGTACGCGAGCATGGACCAGCCGATCCGGCCGAACGTCCGGCGGGCGAACAGGAAGGCGAGGAACGGAAACGCCGCGTGGAGCGACGGGAAGGCCGCCACCTCGTTGGGGTTGATGTCGTAGATCGCATAGCTGTAGATGTAGCTGCCGTCGAAGCCGAGCGCCCGGGCCATGGTCTCGAAGCCCTGGTCCTTGAGGTGGAGGATCGCCGGCACGCCGTCCACCGTCGGCAGGTAGCCGTGCTGCTGGGCCCACCACGGGGGCGCGACCGGCAGGACCAGGTAGGTGGCAAAGCCGGCCATGCACAGCACGATGAGCGCGGCGACGAAGTCGTAGTAGACCCGCCGGTGGCGCAGCCACAGGAAGAAGCCCACCGCGAGAGGCTGCGGGAAGTGGAGGAAATAGAAGATGGTGCCTGCCACCGCCAGCAGGTCCGGGCCGCTGGCCGGGTGGAGCCACTGCTGAAGGACCTGGGTTGGCAGGTAGCCGAACGAGATGAGCCGCTCGGCATCGATGACGTCGGTCACGTGGATCCCTGCGCCGAAGTTGTCGGCATAGCCGCGCATGAGCTCGTAGGCGAAGAAGAGCCCGATGAACGGGATCCAGTCGCGCAGGAACAGGCGACCTCGGCCCACGATGACGGCCGCCAGGCCCAGCGCGACGAGCAGGACGTCCGGCGTGATCGAGACGCCGCGGGCCAGCATGAGGGCCGACAGAAGGACGATGTAGCCGCCGATCGCGACGAGCAGGATGCGGTCGTTGCGGCGGCCCAGCGCCAGCGCGGGATCTGGAGCCGGTGGCGGCGGAACTGCGACGGTCAGCTCATCCCGCAGCTCGCCGGTCACCGGCCCGGGATCCGGGCCTCGGCCCCGTTCCGACCGGGCCCGCTGGCGGCCTCCGCGCCACCACGCGCGTCGGCTTCGGCGGTAAGCCGTTCCCGCCAGGCATCGGCCTCGGCCAGCCAGGCATCGCGGGCGGTCGCGTGCCGTTCCGTGGTCAGCTCGGCGGCCGACAGGGGCACGGCGACCTCGTAGTCGCGGACGCCGTCCGGGTTGATCCGCCCGCCCAGGCCCCGAAGGACGATGACCGGGATGTTGCCATTCTCGATCTCGGCCATCGCGCGGTCGGCGATGTGCTTCGGCAGGCTCACGAACGTCGTCCACTTGTCACGCGGAATCGGCGGCTCGCCGTCGTTCAGGCCGTATTGATATCCCTCGTCGGCGAGTGCCCGGATCAACCGGATCTCGCGCGCCATGTCGTGACCCTTCACCCACAGAGCCGAGCCCACGACCAAGACGTCGGTCCCCTGCGCACCGGCGAACTCGGCGGTCTCGCGATTGATCCCGCCGTCCACATGAACCTCGCCGGTGACGGGCACGTGCCGCAGCAGCTGCCGGGCGGCGAGGAGCTTGTCGGCCGCGACGTCCTTCATGAACGTCTGCCCGCCGAAGCCCGGCTCGACGGTCATGACCATGACTATGTCGAGCAGCTCCCGGTAGGGCTCCAGGGCCGCCAGCGGCGTACCCGGCTTGAGGGCCAGCCCGGCGGCTCGTCGCGCGGCCCGGATCGCGCGAAGTGTCGGCTCGATCGGTTCCAGCTCCTGGACCTCGACGTGGATCGTGATCGAGTCGCAGCCGGCCGCGATGTAGTCGTCCACGTGGCGACCGGGGTTGGAGATCATGAGATGCGCGTCGAATGGCAGCCGCGTGCGCGGTCGGAGCGCCTGGATCGTCCGGGGGCCAAACGTCAGATTCGGGACGAAGTGACCGTCCATGACGTCGAGATGGATCCGGTCGGCGCCCGCCTTCTCGACGCGTCGGACCGCATGGGCGAGGTTGGACAGGTCCGCGTCGAGGATGCTGGCGGCGACGCGGGCACGCCCTGCCGCCATTCAGGCGCTCCGGTCGCCGGCGAGGACGGGCGGCCCGCCGGCGTCGGCTGCGCCCGCGACGACCGGTGCATCGGCGCGGCTCCGCTCGCCGCGCAGCGCGGCAGCGCTGTCGGCCACCAGCCGCTCGCGGCGCCTGGCAACCGCGGCCGGCGGCGGCCCGCCGGCGTGCTCGGCGGCGAGCTGTCCACAGGCCGCCCCGATCTCCTGGCCGCGATTGCGCCGGATCGTGACCGACAGGCCGGCAGCCCGCACACGGCCCGCGAACGTCTCGATGACGGCCATCGGGCTGGCCGTCCAGGGCGTATGGGCAACCGGGTTCATGGGTATGAGATTGACGTGGGCCAGATCGCCCCGAAGCAGCTCGACCAGGGCGACCGCATCGGCCTCGGTGTCGTTCACACCGCCGATCATCGTGTACTCGTAGCTGATCCGGCGTCGGGTGACGTGGGCATGGTCGCGAGCGGCGGCAACGACCTCTGCCACCGGCCAGCGGCGATTGAGCGGCACCAGCACGTCACGAAGTGGATCGCGAGCCGCGTGCAGGCTGATGGCGAGTGTGAACTGCGGGCCGAGGGCGGTCAGCCGGCGGATGCCGGGCACGACGCCCGAGGTGCTCACGGTGACGTGCCGCGCCCCGAGCCCGAACCGGAGCGGATCGGCCAGGGCGCCCACGGCCTCCAGCACGCGGTCGAGGTTGAGGAGCGGCTCGCCCTCGCCCATGAACACCACGTTCGTCAATCGGCGGCCATCCGCCGCGAGGTGCCGGGCGGCCCAGCGGACCTGGTCCAGGATCTCCGCCGTCGTGAGGTCGCGGCCGAAGCCGAGCTCGCCGGTCGCACAGAATGGGCAGCCCACCGCGCAGCCGACCTGGCTCGAGATGCAAACGGTATGGCGCTCGCGCCGGCCGGACCCGGCCGGGTAATGCATGAGGACCGACTCGACCAGGCTGCCGTCTCCGAGCACGTGAAGCGCCTTCTCGGTCAGGCCGCCATCCGCCGGATGGATCTCGGTCCGGACGAGGGTGTCGATCCGGAATTCCCTGTCGAGCTGGGTGCGCAGGTCCCCCGGGAGCGGCCGCAGATGGGCCACCTCGCGGGCGTGCCGCCGCCAGACCGCCTCGGCCAGCTGCCGGCCGCGATAGTCAGGCCAGCCGGCGGCGTGGAGCCACGCGGACAGCCGTTCCGGGGAGATCCCGGACAGGCCCGGACGAGCGTCTCCGGCGGCGGCGCCGGCAGGGAGGATGGTGGGCGGCGGCGATGCCGCAGCGGTGGTCATCGGCCCGTCATTGTCGCACGGGGTCGCGCGGGCGCTGGTCGAGCGTCGCGCCCCGCCTCATCGAACGCGCCGCGCCGAGCCTCATCCTTCGTCACGTGACGGTGGCACCGGCCAGGCCCGGCCGACCGCGCAGGAGCTCGCCGGCGGACATCCGGCGGCCGCCGGCCGGCTGTACCTCGACCAGTCGAACCCGGCCGCCGGCGGTAGTGAGCGCCAGGCCATCGTCGTCGGGCTCCAGGCGACCCGGCGCATCGCCGGCGCCCTCCGGGACGACCTCCGCCGCCCATACCAGGAGCCGCCGCCCGTCGGCCTCGACGAAGCTGCCCGGCCACGGCTGATAGGCTCGAACCTGGCGTTCCAGGGCGGCGGCGCCCTTCCCAGGATCCAGCCGGCCGTCCTCGCGGCGGAGCGGCCGCGTGAGCGTCGCCGCCGCCTCGTCCTGGGGCCGTGCCGCCAGGCTGCCGTCGAGCCAGCCACCGAGGGCCGTCCCCAGGAGCTCTGCTCCGAACCGGGCGGCGCTGGCCTCCAGCTCGGGCGCGGTCTCGGTCCCGGCCAGGGGCCAATCGACGGCGGCGACGATCGGTCCCGTGTCCAGCCCGGCGTCCATCCGGATGATCGTCACGCCGGCCAGCGGGTCTCCGGCTAGGATCGTGGCGGGGACCGGAGTGGCCCCGCGGTGACGGGGCAGGCGCGACGGGTGGACGTTGAGGATGCCGGCCGGAAAGAGGTCCAGGACCTGGGGCGGAACGATCTGACCGTAGTCCGCCAGCACGCCGAGTCGTGGTTGGAGGGCGGCTATGGTGGCGGCCACCTCGGGCGACCGGAGACGCGGCGGCTGGAGGAGCGCCAGGCCGAAATCGCGCGCGCGCTTCGTGACCGGGACGGCGGCGAGCCTGCCCTGTCGTCCCGCCGGCCGGTCCGGGGCGCTCACGACCGCTACCAGATTGACCTCCGGCGCGCCGGCCAGGGCCTCCAGGATCGGCTCCGCGAACGACCCCGACCCGAAGAAGACGGTCCGGGCCGGCTCGGTCACGCCAGCGCTGTCGCGCGGGTTGCGGCCTCTTCTTCCTCGTCGCCCGTTCCAACGGCGATGAGCTCGTCCATGGAATCGAGGTAGTCGATGTAGAGCTTGCCGTCGAGGTGGTCGAGCTCGTGCTGAAGGGCGCGACCCAAGAGCCCGCTGCCGGCGACCTTGATCGTGCGCCCGAGGCGATTCTGGGCCATCACCCAGACGCGCTCTCGGCGCGTCACATAGGCGACGTAACCCGGGATGGACAGGCACCCCTCCAGGTCCCGATCGTTGCCGCTCGAACGCACGATGGCGGGGTTCACCAGCTCGTGGAGGCGGCCCTCGACCTCGATCACGCAGCAGCGCAGCGGCTCGCCGAGCTGGGGGGCGGCCAACCCGACGCCGGGGGCGGCCCGCATCGAATCGGCGAGGTCATCGAGCAGCTCGTGGAGGCTCTTGCCGAAGCTCTCGACCGGCTCTCCCTTGAGTCGCAGGCGCGGGTCGCCGAGCATGACGATGGGTTTGACGCTCACGGCCGCGAGTATAGCGAACGGCCCTGGCCGCCCAGATGGACCCGCCGAGCGGGGACTCCCACCGGGGCGCGGGCCTCGGGCTCATCCGTGGCCTTTCCGCATCGGCCCGATCAGTATCTGGCGAAAGTTGAGCGACCCGAACTGCGGCAGCGGGCTGGAACGCGGCCGTTATCCGCTCGCGCATCGATCGAGCTGATCTCCAGGCTGGCAAGGGCCCCAAACGCCGCCCGAGCCGCCAGTCCCGGCTGGCTTTGGCGTTCCGTAACGGTGAGGCCGATGCGGCGGCTCGAACGCTGCGCTGTCCGCCGGATGCGAGCCGGTACCGTCAGAGAAGCGCCTCGGGGTCGACGTCGACCGACCACGGTGCCTCCAGCCCACCGTCCAGGATCGTGGTCGGATTCGGGCCACGCAGCACGACGTTCCAGCGCCAGCGTTCCGCCCGCCGGGCGATATAGGCCGGCGCCGGCCCGATGACCGCGACCTGCTCGCCGCGATCGACGGCGACGCCGCGCAGGCGATCGGCCATGGCCTGTGCCTCCCGTTCCGCGGCGGCGGGATCGGGCAGGCCCACGGTGAGCTTCACATAGCGGCCGAACGGCGGGGCGGACCACCGCTCCCGTGTCGTCAGCTCCGCATCGTAGAACGCGGCAGGATCGCCGCGGACGACGGCCTGGATGGCCGGGTGCTCGGGCTGATAGCTCTGGATCAGCGCGAAGCCCGGCGTCGCTCCGCGGCCAGCCCGTCCGACCGCCTGGGCGAGGAGCTGGTACGTCCGCTCGGCGGCTCGCTCGTCGGGCAGGTTGAGCGCGACGTCCGCCGAGACGACGCCGACGAGGGTCACCTCCGGGATGTCCATGCCCTTGGCCACGAGGCTCGTGCCGACGAGCACGTCCAGGCGGCCGTCGGTGAAGGCGGCCACCACCCGCTCGGCCGCCTCGCGCCGCTCCGCGACGTCCCGGTCCAGGCGGCCAACACGGAGCATCGGAAAGCGGGCCCGGACCTCGGCCTCCACACGCTGAGTGCCGCCGCCCAGGTACCGGATTCGCGGCGATCCGCAGGTCGGGCAGCGCGCGGCCAACGGCGATGCCCGGCCGCAGTGGTGACAGCGCAGGGTCATGCCGGCCTGGTGGAAGACGAGCGGCCGGGCGCACTCTGGGCATGCCTGGGCGGTCCCGCAGTCCCGGCAGATGACCGCCGACGCCGTGCCCCGCCGGTTGATGACGAGGATGGCCCGCTCGCCTGCCGTCGTGTCCAGCGCGGACAGCGCGGCCGCCAGCCGGCCCGACAGGAGGCCGCGGTTGCCCTCGGCGAGCTCCGCTCGCAGATCCACGACTTCGACGCGGGGCGGGGCGCCGCTCGGTCGTGTCGGGAGGACCACCCGCCGGTATCTCCCGAGCCGGGCCCGGCCGAGCGTCTCGACCGCGGGCGTAGCGCTGCCCAGGATGACGGCGGCCCCGGCTCGTCGCCCGAGCTCGATCGCCGCATCGCGCGCCTGCAATCGGGGCGTCCGGTCGCTCTTGTAGGCCGCATCGTGCTCCTCGTCGACGATGACGACGCCGGCGTCAGCCAACGGGGCGCCGATCGCCAGCCGGGTGCCGACGACGACCTGGACGCCGCCCGCCCGGATTCGCCGCCATTCGTCGGCCCGCTCGCCCGGCGCCAGCCCGGAGTGGATGAGGGCCGTCTCTGCCGAGACGTCGGCCCGCAACCGGTCGACCAGTGGCAGTGCGAGCGTGATCTCCGGGACGAGCACGAGCGCCGGTCGGCCGGCCTCCAGCGCCGCGACGATCGCCTCCACGTAGATGGCGGTCTTGCCGGACCCGGTGACGCCATCCAGGAGCAACGGGGTCGGGTCCCGCCTGGCAATCGCCTCACGGACGCGGCCGATCGCGTCCGCCTGAGCGGCGGTAAATGCCGCCTCCGGCGGCTTGGCGCCTCGTCGCCCGGCCGGCCGGCGGGCCAGCGGCAGCCGCTCGTGCCGCCGGACGCGAATCTCGACGAGGCCCCGGCGGACGAGGCCGGCGATCGCGCCGGGTCCATGCCTCGCGGCCAGCTCGGCTGCGACCGGTTCCGACCGCCGGTCGGCTGCCAGCTCCGCGAGCAGCGTCGCCTGGCGCGGGCCGATCGGCCGTCCGCCCGGCTTGCGGCCGTCGGCAAGCGCCTCGGCCACCACGCTGCCGGGATCTGTCAGACCAACGTGGCGTTCGAAGCGCGGCGCGGCGCCGGCCGCCGTCAGCGTCCAGTCGAGGGTGATGCGGCCGCTCGCCGCCAGCGCCCGCAATCGCCGCAGGAGCTGGGCCCGTCCTTCCGCCGAGGACAGCTCGCGGACGGCCCTGGGGCGGGCGGCGAGCTGGTCGAGGATATCCGCGTCCTCTGACCCCTCGGGCTCGATGCCCCGCGGCGCATCTGGCGCGATGCCCGGTGGCGCATCGGCATGGGTCGGGGCGCGGCCGTCGTCCGCCGGAGCCAGCTCGGCCACGAGCTCGAGCCGCTCGAGGAGCCCCGGCGGCAAGAACGCGCGGACCACGAGAGTCGTGGGGGCGAGGTAGGTCTCGGCGATCCAGCGGGCCAGCCCGAGCGAGAGGGGCGGCAGCAGGGGCCCGTCGGCCCGGACGCGGTCGACCACCGGCCTGGCGGCGACCGCCGGGTCGGCGCTCGCCTCACCGACCACGATGCCGAGCGCCTGCCGCCGGCCGAAGTCGACGAGGACGGCCTCGCCCACGGCCAGATCCGCGAGCGCCGAGGGCACCAGGTAGGTGTACGTCCGCCGGCCTGCCCCCCCGGCGGCATCCACGGCGATCTCGACCAGTCGTCCGGCTTCCGCCGGCGGCGCCGGTGGCGCCAGGTCCAGTGTCGCCTGCGACGACTCGATCGGCATGGGGTCATTGTGGCAGTGGCCGCCGGCCCGCGGCTCACCCCAGGGCAGCGCGGCCCGGGTCGGGACTAGATCGGGAGCCGGCGGTCCGGATGGTCGCGGTGCTCCGCGGCGATGATCTCGTCGATGCGGGCGGCCGTCGGCTCCACCTCGCCGGTCTCGTTCACCACGACATAGTCGTAGTCATCCTGGCGAGCCAGCTCCAGCGCCGCGTTGCGCTGACGCAGCTCCAGATCGTCGACCGACTCGGTGGCCCGCGCCTTGAGCCGCTGGAACAGCGTCTCCAGGGACGGCGGGACGACGAAGATCAGGACGGCGTCGGGGATTCGCTTCTTGACGGTCTGCGCACCCTGAACGTCGATCTTGAGGATGACGTCGCGTCCGGCCGCGAGCGCCTGGCTGACCTGCGGCCTGGGGGTGCCGTACCAGTTGCCGTGCACGTTGGTGGCCTCGAGCAGCTCGCCGGCGGCCTTCAGCTCCAGGAACCGTTCTGGGCTGAGGAACTGATAGGAGACCCCGTCGACCTCGCCCGGCCGGGCCGCTCGCGTGGTGTAGGTCACCACGAAGTGATAGTCGCGTTCACGGGGTCGCCGCCGTAGCGCCTCGATGATGGTGTCCTTGCCCACCCCTGACGGGCCGCTGATGATCACCAGGAGCGCACCTGGCGCGCCGTAGGTCAGCGTCGGTCCGTCCGTCCGCGAGCTCACCGGGCCGCCACCGCCGCCCGGAGGCCGTCCAGCACCCGCTCCAGCTCGGCTGGCAGGGGCGCCTCGGCCCGGATGAGCCGGCCGTCCGACGGCGCGTTCAGCTCCAGTCGCCAGGCGTGGAGGAACAGCCGAGCCAGGCCCTCCGGCCCCCGCCGTGAAGTCCCCGTGCCATACAGCGGATCGCCGGCCACCGGATGGCCGATTGCGTCGAGGTGGACCCGGATCTGGTGGGTTCGGCCGGTCACCAGGTCGACCTCCAGGAGCGTCCATCCGGGGAAGCGCTCGCGGACCCGGTAGCCGGTCGTCGACGGCCGGCCATCGGCGGTGACGGCCATCCGCATCCGGTGCCGGGAATCCCGCCCGATCGGGGCCTCGATCCGGCCGAGCGCGGCCGCGACGCTGCCCTGGACCAGGGCCAGGTACGTCTTCTTCACCCGGCGGGCCTTGAGCTGAGCCATCAGGCCGGTCTGGGCCGCATCGTTCTTGGCGACCATGAGCAGCCCGCTCGTGTCGCGATCCAGGCGATGGACGATGCCCGGTCGCAGGACCCCACCGATCCCGCCGAATGCCAGCTCGGGTGCCTCGGCGCCGGTCCCCACCGCCCGTCCCAGCAGGGCGTGAACGAGCGTTCCAGAGTCATGGCCCGGCGACGGATGGACCACCAGCCCGGCCGGCTTGTCGATGATGAGCAGGTCGTCGTCCTCGAAGACGACGTCCAGCGCGATGTCGGGCTCCGGGATCAGCTCGAGCGGCGCGGACGGCGGGATGACGAGCCGCAGCCGGTCGCCCGGCCCAACCAGCGCGTTGGCCCGCAACGGGAGACCGGCCGCGGTGAGATGGCCGGCCGCGATGAGCCGCTGGACGCGGCTGCGCGACAGGCCCGTGACGTCGGTCAGGTAGCGATCCACCCGGATCGGGCCGATCCCATCGGGCACCGTGAGGTCGCGGGTCTCCGCGGCAACCATGCGGTCAGGCCGCCGTGCCGCGCTGCGGCCAGACGGCCAGGATGATCAGGAGCAGGATCGCCGTGCTGATCGCCGCGTCGGCGACATTGAACGTGTACCAGCGCCAGCCGCCGATGCCGGCGTCGACGAAGTCCACGACGTAGCCCAGCCGCAGCCGGTCGATGAGGTTGCCGATCGCGCCGCCGATGAGCAGGCCCAGGGCCAGCGAGACGAGGAGGTCCTGGCCGGCCCGCGCCTCGTACCAGACGATGATGCCCAGCACGGCCAGGCTGACCAGCGCGAACAGCAGGGCCGAGCCCTGGAACATCCCGAACAGCGCACCCTGGTTGTGCGACAGGGTGATCCGGACGAAGTCGCCCGCGATCTCCACGGGACGGCCGACCTGGAACGTGCCGGCACCCACGATCCATGCCTTGACGAGCTGATCGACGACCAGCACCGCGCCGCCGAGGCCGGCAAACAAGCCCCAGCGTGGCCGGTCGATCGACCCGGCCTGGCCATCGCCGGCGGGCGCCGTCACGGCCTTCCCCGCCGCCTCGCCACCCTCCGACATGTCGTCCCTGCCTATCCGTCTTCCGAGAGGCGACGGAGGCCGACCGTCACCGGACCGGCCTCCAGGTCGACGGTCGCCGTCGTCGCTCCGGGGGGCGGCGAGGTACGGACCACCTGGCCGGCGAGCGTCTCGGTCGCCACGGCCGCCAGGTGCGCCTCGACGCCCGAGGTCAGCCCGTCCACCCACAGGGTGATCTGGTCTGTCAGCCGCAGCTCCGCCTCCTTGCGCAGGTCCTGGATCGCGCGCTGCAGCTCCCGCGCATCACCCTCCGCCCGCAGCTCGGGGGTCAGCCGCGTGTCGATGACCACCACGAGGCCTTCATCGTGGGCGACGGCGGTCCCTGGCCGGGGCGTCAGCTGGATCTCGACCTCATCGGCCGCCAGGCTCAGTCCGGCCAGCCGAACGCCGCCGTCCGCCAGTATCTCGACGTCGCCCGCCCGGGCGGCCGCCATGACGGCCGGGATCGCCGCACCGAGCTTTTTGCCGATACGCGGCAAAAGCGGCTTGACGCGACGCTCCACGAGGTCCGACTCGGCGCCGATCAGCTCGATGGCCTTGACGTTGACCTCCTCGCGCACGAGGTCGAGCAGGGCATCCCGCTCCGTCAGCGCGATTCCGGGCAGACCGAGCCACATACGGGCGAGCGGCTGGCGGACTTTCAGCCCGGCCGTGCCTCGCAGGGTCCGGGCGAGATCCACCGCCCGCCGGGCGACGGACATCGACGTTTCGAGCGCCGGTTCGCGCAGCCTCGTCACCTCGGCCGCCGGCCACCGGGTGAGGTGGACCGAATCCGGCGCTGCCGGGTCGATCCCGGTCATGAGGTTCGTGTACATCGCGTCCGACAGGAACGGCAGGAGCGGCGCCAGGACGCGGGCCAGGACGACCAGGGCGGCGTGGAGCGAGGCGAACGCGGCAGCGCGATCGGCGGAATCCTCGTTGCGCGAGAAGCGCCGACGCGACAGGCGCACGTACCAGCTCGACAGGTCGTCGACGAACGAGGAGATGAGGCGGGTGGCTCCAAGCGCGTCATAGTCGGCCAGGCGCTGACCGGCGGCGTCCGCCAGCCCGGCGGAGCGCGACAGGATCCAGCGGTCCATCGGGCTCCACGTCCGCGCCGCCTCCGGCCCGATCCCTTCGGTCGGCTGCCAGCCGGCCAGCCGCGCGTAGGTCACGAAGAAGGCGTACGCGTTCCACAGGACCAGCAGCTCGCGCCGGGCGTCGTCGGCCACGTGCCAGCCGAAGCGGATGTTGTCATCCGGCCGGGCGGTCGTGTACAGCCAGCGCATGACGTCGACGCCCATCCGCTCGGCGGCCTCGTCGAAGTCGATCGCGTTGCCCCAGCTCTTGTGCATGGGCCGGCCGTCTTCGCCGTAGACGAGCGCGTAGCCGAAGATCGTCTTGAATGGCGCCTCGCGGCGCAGGACCGTGCCCATCCCCAGCATCGAGTAGAACCAGTTCCGGAACTGGCCGGGGAAGCTCTCCGTGATGAAGTCGGCCGGATACCAGTTGGCCCAGTAGTCCGGCTCCTCGCGGTAGTGGAGCGTCGAAAACGGGACGATGCCGGCATCCAGCCACGGGTTGCCGACGTCGGCGATCCGCGACACCTCCGCACCGCAGGACGGGCAGGCGATCTTGACGGCATCCACGAACGGCCGATGCGGTGTGTGCCCTTCGAAGGCGTCCCAGCCCTGAACCGCACGCTTGTGCAGCTCCTCCCGGCCGCCGATCACCTCGACCGTCCCGCAGGCCCGGCATTCGTAGATGGGCAGCGCCAGCCCCCAGTAGCGCTTCTTGCTGATCATCCAGTCGTGCATGTTCAGGAGCCAGTCGAGCTCCCGCTCGTAGCCGAACGACGGGATCCAGCGAACCTGATCGACGACCTCCATGATCTGGTAGCGCAGGCTCGCATCGACCTCGGCCGGGGTCACCTCGGAGCGCGGCTTGTCGTAGACCCGACCCATGCTGATGAACCACTCGTCGACGAGCCGAAAGACGAGCGGGGTCGCGCAGCGCCAGCAATGGGGATAGCGGTGGTTGTATGGCTGGAGGCGATAGAAACGGCCCTCACGCTTGAGGTGCTCGACGATCGGCTCGGTCACGTCGCGGACGTCCCGGCCGCTCAGGGCGCCGAACCCCTCGACGACGATGCCGTTCTCGTCGAGCGGGGCGATGACCGGCAATCCCAGCTGCTTTCCGAGCTGGAAGTCCTCCGACCCACAGCCGGGCGCGACGTGAACGATGCCGGTGCCCTCATCCTCGCCCACCTCATCCCAGGCGACGACGCGGTGCTCATACGGCCTGGCGGGCTCATCGCGCGTGCCCTTGGCGAATGCGTCGCGAACGGCGGGCAGGTCGTCGAACGGTCCGTCGTACCGCCACCCGACGAGCTCGCGGCCCGGCCGTTCCTCCTGGACCTCGAACGGTCCGTCGATCGCCGTCTTCAGCGTGCCTCGGGCCAGCCAGTACGTGCCCTCCCCCTGGCGGATCCGCACATAGGAGAGGTCCTTGCCCACGGCCGCCGCGACGTTCGAGGTCAGCGTCCACGGCGTGGTGGTCCAGACGAGGAGCGCCTCGCCGGGCCGGTCCACGAGCGGGAGGCGGATCGTCAGGCCGGGGTCCTCGCGGTCGGCGTAGCCCTCGTTGACCTCGGTCTCGGAGAGGCCCGTGCCGCAGCGGGCGCACCACGGCATCGTGTCGTGGCCCTTGTAGATCCAGCCCCGCCGGTGGCATTCGGCCAGGAAGCCCCAGATGAGGTCGTTGTTCTCGTTGCTGAACGTGAAATAGCTGCCCCCGACGTCCGGCATGCCCAGCCGGCCGACGAGCATCTCCACGGAGTCGGTGACGCGACCCGCCGTTCCCTGGGTCGTTGCCGGGGCGGCCGGGTCCACGGCGAGCAGGTCGCGCAGCCGGCGCAGCTCGTCGGGGTCGTTCCAGTCCATCCAGTAACCCAGACGGATCGACTGCTCCGTCTGGCGGGCCGCGTAGGTCAGAACGCGCTGCTTGCAGAGCGAGACGAACTCGGCGATGCCGTAATCCTCGATGTCGCGCTTGGAGGTGAAGCCGAGATCGCGCTCGACGTTGACCTCCACCCACAGCCCCTGGCAGTCGAACCCGTTCTGCCAGCGCTGGCTCTTGCCCAGCATGGCCTGGAAGCGCTGGAACACGTCCTTGTACGTCCGGCCCCAGGCGTGATGGACGCCCATCGGGTTGTTGGCGGTGATCGGACCGTCCAGGAAGCTCCAGCGTGGACCGTCGGCGTTCTGGGCGCGCAGTCGTGCGAAGGTCCTCCGCTCCGCCCATCGTTCGAGGATCGCGTGCTCCTGGGCGATGAGATCGGGCTTGGCACTGACCGGCTCGAACAAGCTTTCCTCTGACTGGCCTTGGCGGCTCGGACGCTGAAGTCCGGCTATCCTACCCGACGATGTCCTCCCAGCAGGCACCGCAGGCGCGCCGTCGGTCGGCGTTCGCGGCGGCGTTCCTCTCGCTCCTGTTTCCGGGTCTGGGACACGCGTACGCCGGCGCGTACGAGCGGGCCCTGGGCTTCGCCGCGGCGCCGATCCTGATCACGGCCCTGACCGCCGGCATCGCCATCCGGATGAGTCCCCTGGAGCTCATCGGCGAGATTGCCCGATTCCTCGTCCTCATCCAGCTCTTCAACCTCGTCGCGCTCGTTTACCGGGTCGTTGCGGCGATCGACGCCTATCGGGTCGCGAGCTACATCAACGCCTTCGAGATGAGCGGCGGTGGCCGGCTCGGGCGGCCTCGGCTGGGGGCCAGCCCGCTGTCGCTCGCCGGCCTGCTGGCAGTCATCATCGTGATGGCCGGTAATCACGCCGTCGTCGCCTACTACGGCTCCATCGGCCAGGGCGCGATCGCCTGCATCTTCGACCCGACCGGCGAGAACGCCTGCCCCGAGGCGGGCGCCTCCGAGTCGCCCGAGCCGGCCGAGCCGGGCGATTCCGCATCGCCGACGATCCCGGGCGGCACCGTGCCGCCGGGTGCGACATCGGCACCCACGGTGAGCGCCAGGCCATGGACCGGCGGCCGCCTCAACGTGCTTCTCATCGGCTCCGATCAGCGGCCCAGGGAGGGAACGTTCAACACGGACACCCTCATCGTCGCCAGCATCGACCCCAAGACCAAGCAGGTGGCGCTGTTCAGCCTTCCCCGCGACACGGTCAACGTCCCCCTGCCGCCTGGCAAGGCCCAGGCCTTCTACGGCACGGTTCCATGCAAGATCAACAGCCTCTGGACGACGGCCACCGGGCGGCCGGACCTGTTCCCGGGCAACGACCGCCAGCGCGGCTTCCAGGCGCTGAAGGACGCCCTGGGCTACCTCTATGGGATCGACATCAGCTACTACGTCGAGGTGAACTTCGACGGCTTCAAGAAGGTCGTCGACACGGTCGGCGGAGTCACGATCAACGTCCAGTTCCCGGTCCTGGACGACACCTACCCGGCCGAAGGCCCGGGAAGTCGCCTGGCCCGCGTCTACATTCCGGCCGGCATCCAGCACATGACCGGCGCGGAGGCGCTCGTCTACGCGCGATCGCGCCACGGCTCCATCGACTTCGACCGCTCGCAGCGGCAGCAGCGGGTCCTGGTCTCGCTCAAGGACCAGACCAACGTGAACGCGCTCCTGCCCCGGTTGCCCGACCTGGTCCAGGCGTTGAAGACGGCCATCCATTCGGACATGCCTGTCGACCAGCTGCCGTCGCTGTTCCGCCTGGCCGACGGCGTCGACACGGCCAACATCCGGTCCTACGTTTTCTCGCCGCCTCTCTACGGGCGCGAGGTCCTGGGCCGCTGCGGCGACCAGATCGAGCCGTACATCGGCAAGATCCGCCAGGCCGTTCGCGATGCCTTCAGCGGTACGCCGACAAACGAGGACCTGCGCGAGAAGATCGCCGAGGAGGGCGCCGACGTCTGGATCCTCAACGGCTCCGGACAGCTCGGTCAGGCCAACCAGATCGCCGCGTTCCTGGAGTACCAGGGCATCAACGCCAGCGCCCCGAACCAGCGGCCCGCCCAGGCGGCGCGCACGAAGATCGTGGTCTACAACGGCGCCGAGCAGGACGCGCCGGAGACCGTGAAGTTCCTGGAGACGCTGTTCGGGGTCAAGGCGACCCTGGCGGCCGACCCCAGCGCGCGCGTCGACATCGTCATCACGACCGGCCGGAGCACGCCCGACCTGACGCCGCCGCCGGCACCCTGAGCCCGACCTCCTGGGCTAGGCCTTCTCGGTGACGCGGTACTCCAGGTAGCGTCCGGTCATCAGCCGCGTCTGCGCGTCCAGCGCCGGCAGGTTGCTGAAGACGAGGCCGATCAGGGGCAGGAGGAGCCACTGCAGCCGGCTGACCAGCCGCTGCCACAGGCCCCATGACGCGGGCCGCGGCGGGCAGATCCGATCCTCGACGTAGATGAGGACCAGCAGGCAGCAGAAGGCGAGCGTGAGCAGGACCGAGGCATAGATCGGCAGGTTCTGGCCGAGCGTCGTCTGGGCGAACCGGCCGGCTCCGAACTGCCAGCTGATGACGAGCGGGATATTGGACCCAAAGATCATGACGAACGGCGCGATCGCCCAGTTGATGTGGTCCAGCCAGAGGTCCACCAGGCGGCGGATGCGCAGCCGGCGCGGAATCTCGCTGTGCCGGATCGCGTTGTGGATGTAGTACGGGATGTCGGTGATGCCCCAGGCCCACCGCCGGATCTGGAGGTACTGCTGGGCGAGGGTTCGCGGGTAGGACCGCGCCCGGACGGCGTCGCCGTACATGGGAATGAACAGGGGCACCGCCCGGAACTCGCCGCTGTAGCGGAAGAAGCTCTTCCAGTAGAACCGGCTGTCCTCCGGGATGGCGTCGGTCGCCCAGTAGTCCACCTCGTGGAGCGTCCGCAGTGACACCGCGTAGCTGCTGAAGCTGACCAGCTTCTCGGGCGTCAGCGATCGCCACATTTGGACATGGGTCGCACCGACGGCAACGAGTCGAACGGGGATCGGCGTGGCCCACAGGTTGTTGTGGAACATGGGGACCGGCTGGAAGAGCCGCCGGAAGCGATCCGGATCGGTCAGGAACGTGTACGTCAGGTAGCCGAAGTACTGCGGATGGACCCGGTAGTCGGCGTCGAGGTCCGTGACCACGACCTCCGCAGGATCGAAGCCCAGGCCGACGAGGCGCCGGTACAGCCACCGCCCGCCGTAGGCCATCGCCGAGCTCTTGCCCACCACGATGCCCGGCTCGAGGGGGTCGAGGATGTGGAAGAAGTGGAGGAACCGGTCGCCGAACAGCTCGCGGAGTCGGGCCACGTTCTCGCGGCCCTCCAGGTCGGTCTCGCGGGTGATGATGGCGACCATGCGCAGTTCCGTCGGGTAGTCCGTCCGGGCGAGCGCAGCCACGGTCTCGTAGAGCTTCTCGAATGGCTCCGTGTACGTCGGGATCAGCGCCACATGCCACAGCCGATCCGGCGCGGCGATGGCCTCCCCCCGCCGTGCGAGCAGCCGGTCGAGCTCGCGTCGCTCGGCCACGAGCCGGTCGAGCTCGCGCCTGCCGCCCGCGGCGGCCAGCCGCCGACCGTCGGTGGCGAGCTGGGCGGTCCGTTCGCGGACGAGTGGGATGAGTCGCTCGACCTCCGCCCTGCGGGCGGGCAGGTCGGCCAGGGAAAAGGCCCGCGTCCGCCAGTCGATGGCCATCACCCGACGCATCCGGCCGAACGCGATGGCCACGCTGCCGACCAGGACGACGGCCTTGTAGAACCAGTAGAAGTCGAAGCTCAGAACGAACCAGGCCACGATCTCCGGATAGCCGAACGACAGCACGACCGGGGCGAGGATGAGCGCCCAGGTGACGACGCCCGGGACGATCTCGAGCAGCCGGCTCGCCCGCGGGGCCGGAGCGCGCGCGATCTCGGTGGGCGCCTGTGCGCCGGACGAGTCGGCAAAGCCGGGAATGACGGCGAGGGCGGTGGTGCGCGGCGCGTCCGCGACCGCATCAGGTGCGGGCAGCCTGGCGGTGACACGCTCCTGGATAGCGACGGGCTCCGCGGCGGCGAAACGCTCCAGCGTGGCGACGGGGCCCAGGGCAGGAACAGGCTCCCGGGCAGGAACAGGCTCCAGGGTGGCGACGGGCCCCAGGGCAGGAACAGGCTCGAGGGTAGCGACCGGCTCCGCAGCGGTGACGGGCGCCGCGGCGTTGCGCTCGAGCGCCTCAGCCACCCTCATCCATCGGCGTCAGCCAGTGCCGGTACTCCGGCAGGCGCCCCCGCACCGCGTCGAAGTAGCGGGCCTTGAGGGCGCGGCTGATCGGGCCCACCTCGCCCGTGCCGACCTTCCGGTGGTCGACCTCTACCACGGGGCTGACCTGGACGCCGGTCCCGCACAGGAAGACCTCGTCCGCGACGTACAGCTCGGACCGATCGATCGAACGAACCTCGGTCCGGATCCCCTCGCCGGCCGCGAGCTCCAGGAGCGCGGAGCGCGTGATGCCCTCCAGGATGTCGTCGTAGACCGGCGGCGTGAGGACCACCCCATCGCGGACCACGAACAGGTTCGCGGCCGAGGCCTCGGAGGCATGGCCGTCGGGGGTCAGCACGAGCGCCTCGTCGAAGCCGTTGAGCTCGGCCTCGCTCTTCTGGAAGGCCATGTTCACGTAGCCGCCGACGATCTTGCCGCGAGCCGGCAGCGCTTCATCTGCGTTGCGTCGCCACGACGAGGTCATGATTCGGACGCCGTTGTCGGTATCGATGTAGTTCCCGAACGGCACCGTGATCACGTACAGCTCGTGATCCAGGTGGTGGAGCCGCACGCCGATCGCCCGCGTGCTCTTGTAGAACGACGGCCGGATGTAGACGTCCTCGCGAAACGCATTGCGGCGGACGGTCTCGAGGACGATCGCGGCCAGCTCGTCGACCGACGGCACGTCATCCATCAGGAGGATCCGGCATGACCTGCGGATCCGCTCGAGGTGTTCGCGGAGGAACACGCCGTAGAGCCGCTCCTGCTCGGGGTTCCAGTACGCGCGAATGCCCTCGAACGTGGCGGTCCCGTACATGAAGGCGTGGGTCATGATGCTGACCTTGGCGTCCCGCATCGCGACGAAGTCGCCCTCGAAGTAGCACGTCAGGCCGTCGAGGTCACGGGTGACCTGGACCGCCGGGGCCGCGGCTTCCGCTTGAGTCGGCGAGGCCGGCACGGCTGGCGCGGCTTCGATCGACGCGGCCGCAGCTTGAGCCCGGGACGCACTAGTCTTCTGGGTCAGCATGCAGACACTCCTGCCTGATCGGCGGCATCCTGGCGCCGCGGAGGTCATCGGACGTGCGTTCGAGTATACCAGCGGGCCTCGCGCCGACCGATTGGGTGTCCGAGCCGCTCCGTGCGCCGTCGCCGCAATGGCTCGGCAGGCGGGGGCACCCGTTCGCGGATTGGCCGGCCCGCGTGCGAGGGCAAGGATTTGCCGGACGTCGACTTCGCGAATCGCCGGGTTAGTTGCGCCACGGACAACGCGCGGCGTCGCGGACGCGGCCGCGTCAGACGACCTTGGCCAGGGCAAGGACGACTGCCAGCACGTACACGACGTAGAACGCGCCGCCCACCAGCAGGCGTCGTCCGGTCAGCCGGCGAGCGCGGGCCATCGGGATGAAGATCAGGGCCGAGGACATGAAGGCAATCGCGGCCGACCCGAACGCCAGGCGGCTGCCCTCGCCGTACGTCCAGGCGTCCGCGGCAAAGAGGAGCGCAACGACGGTCGGGATCGTCGACTGGAACACCATCGCCCCGGTGATGTTGCCCATGGCCAGGGTGTCCTTGCCCTGGCGTACCCAGATGATCGAGTTGAACTTCTCCGGCAGTTCGGTCGCGATCGGGGCGATGACCAGGGCGAGCAGGGCCTCGTCGAAGCCGAACGAGGTGGCCAGATGCTCGACCGCGTCGACGAAGAAATACGCGCCCAGGACGATCAGGCCGAGTGCCGCCAGGACCTGCAGGTTGACGGCCCGCAGGCGCGGCGCCTCGGGGCTCAGGAACTGCCCCGCGGGATCCAGTCGCCGGAAGCGCAGAGGCGCCAGATCCTCCGCGTCAACGTCGGGATCCGCCTCGAAATGGCCCTTGACATACCAGACGTAGATCGCCACGAGACCGGCCGCCACGAGCCATTTGAGCCATGTCGGTTCGGCTGGCAAGAAGGCCGCCCCAATGGCAACCGCATACGCGATCCCGAA
>WNFV01000985.1_pt1 | contig 39122 bp, 30 predicted proteins | sample 5400101 | NCBI WGS metagenome assembly WNFV01 (sample SAMN13153361, study PRJNA577476) | soil metagenome | isolation source: 115 cm soil or saprolite under grassland replicate 1 | place: USA:California | collected 2016-06-15 | reverse complement strand
TGGTGGAGTGCAACCTCAACGTGGCGAGGGCGGCGCGGCGGCTGTACTTCCACTACAACACGCTCAGGTACCGCATCACCAAGCTGGAGCGGCTGCTCGGCCCCTTCACGACCGACCCGAACCTGTGCCTCCAGATCGGTCTGGCGCTTCAGATCATCCGCATCCGCGAGGTGTTCCAGCCTGTGCCGACGCCTTGACGGCTGGTCTCCTTCAGGCGCCCGTCCCGGCAGGTCTCCGCGGTGGTACTCGCGCTGGCGGAACAGCCCGCCACCTGGCGGTACGGCTACGAGCTGTGGCAACGGCTGGACATCGAGGCCGGCACCCTGTACCCGGCGCTGATGCGGCTGGCCGACCGGCCGCTGGAGACCACCTGGGAGTCCGAGGTGCCGGCCGGCCGCCGGCCGCGCCACCGGTACCGGCTGACCGGTCCCGGCCGGGTGCTGGCCGGGGAGCTTGCCGCCGGGCCGTCGGCGCCGGCGAAGGCGGCCTGGGCCGTCGGCGGCCTTGGGCGGCGACCGCGGCCGGAGGGCACATGAACCGCACCAAGCGCATGGGCCGCCTGGGCGGGCTGGCCGCCTCCGCGGCCGCGGTCGCGCCCTTCGCCTGGCTCTGGGTTCTCCAGATGAACAACGCTCGTGACCCGCTGACCGCCCAGGCTCGGCTCGACATGGCGATCTGGATGGCGGTCTTCGGCACGCCGTGGATGCTGGCGGCCTGGCTGCTGTGGCGGGCCTGGTGGCGGCAGGCCGGCGCCGAGCTGTCGGCACTGGACGGCCCGGGGTGGCTGCTGGCGGCCGCGGCAGCGACGCTGCCCCCGGACCGGCGCGACTGGGGCGCGGCCATGACCACCGAGCTGACCCAGGTCCAGGGCAGCGCGGCGCGGTGGCGGTTCGCGGCCGGCTGCGCCCGCGCGGCGGGCTTCCCGCCCCGCGGCAGCCGGATGACCGTGCTTGTCGCCGGGGCCCTCGCGGTCGCGGCGCTGGCCGCGACCGCGAGGGCGACCGGCGCTGCCCTGCCCGCGGGGCGCGTATTCGCGCTGAGCTTCGTCGGGCTGCTGGGCGGGCTGGCCACGCTGACGGTGGCGCGTTCGCGCCGGGCTGGCCGGGCAGGGCCGGGCCCGGCGGTCACCATCACGGCGCTGGCGGGCATCGCCGGCTGCATCGCGTACACCACCCACTACCTGATCAACTACCCCTTGACGCACCATGGCCACCCGCCCGTGACATCGGCGACCCTCCCGCCGGTGACAGCGGTGGTTTTCGCGGTTGGGTTGGCCGGCTGCCTGTGGCTGGCGCTGCGCCCGCCGCGCTGGCTGCTCCCCGACCGGCACGCCCGACGCTTCGGCATCGCCATGGCCCTCGCCCTGGTGGCCGGCTTCGTGCTGGCCTCGCGGCTGGACCTGCGCGGCGACGGCGGAGGCATGATGAACTACCTGCTCTCCGCTCCGCCGATGGTGGTCCTGGCCGGTTCGGCGGCCGCCGGCGCGGCCGGCCGGTCATTCCGTGCGGGGCTTTGGGCCTGCGCCTGGGCCACCGTGCTGGGCACGCCATTGATCATCGCCACCTGGCTGGCCGAGGCGCCGCGCTGGTACCGGCAGGTCGGCGGGCTGCTCCTGGACGCAGACGGAGGGGTCGGGATGGGCGCCAACCTGGGCGACGCGATCTGGTGGACCCTGGTGGTCCTGGTGCTGTGGGGGCTGCCCTTCGGCGTGATCGGCGCGGCCGCCGGCAGCGCGCTCGCACGCCGCCGGCGGGGCGACGTGGTTCCCACGGCCTGAAACGGCGCGACCCAGTCCCCAGCCGGAAGGGCGAACTCAACCATGGGGCCTTCCGGCATCCGCCGGTCCGCGGCCAGGCGATCGAGCGTCGAAGGCTACGAAGACGAGGCGTCCTCGCCGACGAGCAGGGTGTAGAGCTCGTCGGCGGCCCGGGCGTCGACGGCGGGGCGGTCTGCCGGGGCGAGCTGGGGGGCCTCGCGGACGCCTGGCGCCTGGATGGCCCGCATGCGGCGCAGCACGCGGTCGGGGACGTTGGAGGCCGCAAACGCCTGGGGGTTGAGCGCGTAGGCGCGGCCGGCGGCGGCCATCAGCGTCCGGGCGTCGTTGGTGCCCGGCGGCCGGCGGTCCAGTAGCGCCGCGGCGTCGTCGCGGTGGTCGGCGAGTCGCTTGGCGCCGAAGCCGACGACGCGGGTGATGGGGCCGCCGCCGAGCTCCGGGTAGGGTCCGGCCACCAGCGCGCCGGCCACGGCCGCGGCCTCTGGGGCCTGGTCGCCGAGGTCGGTCATGACGCCGTCGTCCGCCCAGCCGCTGCGGAGCTCGGTGATCGCGGCCCTGGCCTCGGCCGCCTCGCGCTCCCCGGCGGCGGCGGCCGCCGCCTCGAGGGCGGCGACCGTGAGCGCGACCCGGAGCTTCACCGGCGGGTAGTCCTCGCTCGCGGCGTGCTCGGCGCCGGCCACGACGAGGAAGTCGGCGAGCACTTGGGCGAAGGCTGGGCCGCCACACAGGACGCCGTAGACGTCGGCGAACGCCTCGGCCGCCCAGCCGTCCCAGGCGGACCCGGCCCCGGCCGCCTCCACGACCAGCCGCTGGACGGTGCCGGTCAGCCGGGCGTCGCGCTCGACATGGTGGCCGACCTCGTGCCCGATCACCAGCGCGTCGGGTAGGTGGTGGAGCTGGTACCAGGGGACGCCGACGACGGGGATCGGCAGCCGCTGCGCCAGCGCCCTGGAGACCGGGCTCACCAGCGCGGCCCCGCCGACGTCCTGGCTGTACGAGGCGCCCCTTGGGATGCTGAACGGCGTCGACACGGGCGTGAAGCACACCAGCGGCGGCTCACGGACGGCGGCCGGCTCGACCGTCCCGGCTGCGGTCGCGGCCTGCTGCATCGGCTCGTAGCAGGCCCAGGCGAACTCGTCGGCCGCCAGCAGGTAGTCGGCGAAGCGGTCGACGTAGCGCAGGGCCAGCTTCTCGCGGAAGAAGTCCCACACCCGGTGGAGGTCGAGGACCTGGCGTTCGAACTGCGGCCAGCTCGCGCTCAGGTCGGCGCTCTGGATGTCCGCGCGGACGCGGGCCACGACCGGGGTCAGCTCGGCCGCCATGCGGGCGAGCTGGGTGTGGTGCTTGGCAAGGACGCCGGTGGGGCCGGCCTGCGCCTGCCAGTAGGCCAGCTCGCCGTCGACGCTGGCGAGCTTCGCGAGCAGCTCGGTCTGCTTGCGTTCGGCCCAGGTGCTCACGCCAGTCCCAGTGGGAGCAGCGTGAACGGCGGGCGGTGAAGGTGCAGCGCGGTGCCCTGGAACGGCAACGTCGCCCTGAAGCCCGCATCGCGTGGCTCGGCGGTGTGCAGCCGCCGGACCACGGTCGCCGGGTCGTCGCCGTCGGCCAGGCCGCCAAGGAGGAGCTCGTACAGGCGGTCCTGGTCGGCGGGCGCGGCCAGGCCGGTGGCGATGATGGCCACCGCGTGCCCCAGGCAGATGAGCTGGTGGGCGAGGCTGTTGCGGACCAACAGGGAGCGGGCGGCTTCCGCTCGCGTTGGTGGGGCGGCCACGTCGAGTACGACCACCGGCCCGTAGGGGGCGTGGTCCAGCGCGGCGAGCAGCTCGCCCAGCGCGCTCACCGAGAGCTGGTCGGCCCGTGCCGCGCCCTTGACGACCGCCCGGGCGGCGGCGTCCCCGCCCAGATCGAGCACGGTCGAGCCGCTCAGCAACACGGCCGTGCCCGAGACATGGACCACGTCCGGTGGCTGGCCCTGCTGCCGCTCGCCGTACGCCCGGAGCCCCGCAGGCGTCGGGTCCTCGAGGACGGCGACCTCGGCGCCGTGCCGGCGGTAGACGCCGACGAGGTCGGTCCCGCCGACGGTCGCGCCGCGGCGGCGGCCGAGCTCCCGGGTCCGATCGGGGCGGATGAGCAGGACGCGGATGGGCCTGCGCGGGCCCGCTTCGACCCGCGAGCGCACGGCGGCCCAGGTCGCCCTGCGGGCGACCCCGTCCACCGCGAGCCCGGCCTGTTCCTGGAAGTCCCGCACGGCCTGGCTGGTGATGGACCCCATGAGGCCGTCGACCACGCCGCTGAACAGCTCCAGCCGCTGCAGCACCGCCTGCAGCGCCCGGATGACGTTCTCGTCCCGCTGCTCGGTCGGCAGACCCCGGAAGACCGTCGCGACCACCGGCAGGCCCACGAGCGGCTCGTCCGCCGCCTCTGGCAGGCGAACCAGCTCCCACGGGACGGCGGCAAGCTCGCGGTGGGCGGTCACCACGCGGACGTCCAGCCGCTGCACCGCCCCGCCACCGGCGAGCAGCTTGCGGGCATCGACCGGGAGGAGCTCGGCCGCCACGACCGCCCACGCGCGCCAGTCCTGCATGATGAGGTCGACCGCCGAACGCACCCTGTCGGTGGCGGTGCCGCCGGCGCGGTCGCCGAGCACGGTCATCGATGAGGTCGCCTCGACCTCTGCCCCGTTCGGCAAGCTGGCCACGGCGTGCGCCCTCGGTTCGTCCTCCACGACCCGCGACAGGCGCAGCTCGAGCGTGCCGACGTCCGGCTCGCCGCGTACCGACCCGAGGTCGTAGTCGTGCCCGAGCTTCTTCTGGCGACTGTCGTCGCCGAGCCCGCCCCAGGTCCGGACGGCGCCGGCCGCCGACCGGAGGGCGGTCTCGCGCTGCCCGCCCCGGCTGGCGACCTCCGCCTTGGCCTCCAGCAGCCGCGCCGTCCAGTGATGTGCCCGTCCGGGGCGCGACAGCAGCTCGGCGGCCCGGTCCAGCCGCTCGGCGGCGTGCTCGTGCCCGTCGACCTGCAGCCGGTGCTCGGCGAGGGTGATGAGGTAGGCGGCACCGAGTACCGGGTAGCGGGCGGCGAGGCCGAGCCCGTCCGGCGGGACCGGGGTATCCTCGCCGGCCGGCCCGATCCGCTCCTGGACCTGCAGCCACCGCCACCACAGCAGGCTGTCGTGGCGCAGGTCGGTGGCCCGGTCGAGAAACTCGCGCGCCTGCGCGTTGCGACCGACCAGGCGCAGCACCTCGGCGGCGGTCAGCCTCAGCAACGCCTGCTCGGCTGGCTCGGGTGGCGGCTCCGGTCCAGCGTCGAGCCAGCCTGACAGCACCACGTCGAGGAAGGCGTTGGTCAGCCCGGGATCGGCGTCGGCCCTGCTGGCGGCATTGCGCAGCCCCGCGAGCGGTCGCAGGCGGGCGATCGGTGGCTGGACCTCCTCCAGTTGCTCGACGAGCACCCGCAGGCAGGTTGCGTCGCCGGACGACGGGCGCAGGGTCAGCCCACCGACGGCGGTGTGCAGCCAGGCGGCCGGTCCGGCGCGGTGCCGGTCGAGCACCGGCCAGATCGAGTCAAGCAGCTCGCGGGCGGCGGCCAGCTGTCCCATGCGGTCGAGCAGGAGCGCTCGGGCGACGCGGGCCGCGACCCAGCCCCACTGGCCTGGCTCGCTCAGGAAACGTTCGGCCTCGTCCACGGCCTGGGCCGCGCCGCGCAGGTCGCCGATGTCGAGCATCTGCACGGTCGCCGCACGCGTGGCGTACTCGGCGGCTGCGTCAAGGTCGCGCAGCTCCCGCGCGCGGGTCGCGGCGAGCAGGAGATCGCTCACGGCCGGCTCGAGCTCCAGCAGCGTCCCGTACGCGGTCCCGCGGGTGGCGAGGAGACCGGCGGTGAGGTCAGCCGACGGCCCTGGCTCGCGGGCCAGGCGCCGCAGGTTCTCGGTGCAGGCGGCCACGGCCCGTTCCGGCTGGTCGGCGGCGAGCAGCAGGGACGCCTGGGTGGCGGCGACGGTAACCGGCGGGTCGGGTCGGTCGCGGGTGAACTCCTCCAGCATCCGGGCCCCTCGCAAGGGCAGGCCGGCGACGCCGAGCGCGGACGCCCGGACGAGCACCGCCAGCTCGTCGCCGGCGACGAGCTGGCCGGACTCGGTGGCCAGGTCGAGCCAGGCCAGGGCCTGGTCGATACGGCACCGGTCGGTGCGCTGGCGTGCGAGGCTGAGCACGGCAAGGCGAGCGCCAGGCGTGTCGCCGGCCTCCGCGGCAAGCTCGTACGAGCGGCGGTAGTGATCGGCGGCATCGTCCCGACCGAGCTGATCGAGCGCATCGCCAAGGGCTCGCTCCAGCTCAGCGGCCTCCGGGGAGCTCCCCAACCGGGTCTGCTGCGCGCGCAAGAGCGCCTCGGCCTCCTCGGCCCGACCGCGGGCGACGAGAACCCGGGCCTCCAGCACCGTAGTCGCCGGCTCGGGGAGCCGCACGGTCGATGCCGACCGGGCCAGCGCCCGGGCGGCCCGTAGCGAGGCCTCGGCATCGCACCACAACGAGTGCTCGCCCGGCTCCCGCCGCACCTGGGCAAGCTCCGCCGACGCTCGGCCCTGCTCCAGCTGCGCCTCGGCGAGCGTCTGCGGCGGCACGCCCTCGCGGCCGGCATCGTCGCCGTCCTCGTCCCCGTCGCCGCGACCGAGCAGCTCCCTCGTGAGCTCCAGGACCCAGTCGGGCCGCCCGGTCTCGCGCGCGGTGGCGATCGCCCGTCGCCACGCGGCCCCGCCCGCCGCCGGGTCCGTCTGGAATGCGTGGTAGATGGACTCTGAGGCGTACGGCGTCCACGTGTCGGGGTGCTCGTCGGCGATCGCTGCGAACCACGGCGTCGCCGCCAGGTGGAGTCGCGCGGTCACCGGGTCGTCGCGGATCAGCTTCCGCTGCGCCGGCACGATCTCGGGGTGGAAGCGGATGGACTCCTTCTCCCGACGCACCACCGTGACCCACGCCGACGTGCTGGCGTACTTGACCAGCTGGCGCCACAGGTCGCCAAGCTCCACCTCGGTCGCTGGCACCGGCGCCATGACCGGGGCCATGACGTCGGCGAGGAACCGGAAGGTGAGCACCCGGGGCACCACGCCGTAGCGCAGCAGCCACCGGAGACGGTCGTCGTCGACGCCTGCGAGGACGCGCTCGACCAGGCCGGCCATGCCGCGGCCGGCCAGCTCGTCGACCTGCTGCGCGTCGATGCCCGGTTGCTCGCCGACGAGGTCGGCGAGCAGCTCCAGCAGGAACGGCGTTCCCCCGCTGCGCCCTACGATGGCGTCCACCAGCTCGGGGTCGTGAATGTCCCGGCGCTCGCGGAGGTAGCTGCGCTGGTCCTCGTCGTCCAGCGGGCCGAGCTGGACGCTCCGCAGCCCGGCGGGCAGCAGCTGCGGCAGGTCGGGCAGCCGCTCGCGCAGGTCGTAGCGGCCCGCGAGGACGAGCCGCAGCGCGGGCGCGTCCTGATGCAGCCTGCCGAGCAGCCGCAACAGCCCGGCGGGTTTGTCGTCGAGCCGGAACAACTCCTCCATGCTGTCGAACGCGATGACGACCGGCCGGTCGCCGGCGCTCTCGGCCAGGACGCCGGTGAACCGGGCGCGGATGTCCTCGCCGTCGACGTCGTCGGCGCTGACCGGGACCTCGAGCGCGTCCGGAGCGCGGGAGAGCAGCACCCGGTACGACGAGTAGCTGGCCAGGAGGTCCTGGAACGGCCCGTAGGTGAACTGCGGGTCGAGCTGGGCGGCGACCTCCACGAGCAGCAGCCATGGGTGGCGGCTGGCGGCGACCGCGGCGACGGTGTCGAGGTCGATGCGGGCGCAGGGGATCCGATCCGGTGCTGGCACGCAGCGGCGGGCGATGAACCAGCGCAGCTGCATCGTCTTGCCCATCCCGCCGCGAGCGTGGAGCTGGAGGACCCTGCCGCCACGACCGTCGAGGAGGTCCTCGAGGGCCCGCTCCAGCGCGTGCCTCGGCAGGTACCGCGCCGACTGGTAGTAGGCCGTGCTCCACAGGTTGCGGGCCCCGAGGTAGGCGCTGCGGTCATGCCGGAGCTCCAGCAGGTCCCGATCGACCAGCGGGAGCCGGTACGGGGACTCGAGCACGTCGAGCAGCGCTTGGCAGCCGGGCAGGTCGTGGGCGGTGTCGGCCATGTCGTACAGCTCGACGAACCGCGACCTGGCCGCCGGCTGGTCGCAGAGCAGGAGCTGGTCGAGTGCATCCAGCCACCGGCCAGCCGCCTGGTGGCGCGCGGTGGCGTCGGCGGCCAGCTCCCGGAGCGGCTCCGGGACCGGCAGCTCCCCTGGCGGCCGCCCGGCCTCGGTCCACCAGTCGCCGAACGCCGGCTCCTGGACGCTGGCCACAAGCCGGTGCCGGTCCAGCTCACCAGAGGCCAGCTCGACGTGTCCGTCCTGGACCAGCTCGTCGAGGCCGGGTCCGTCCGGCGGGCGCAGGAACTCATCGTACAGCGACGCGTCGAACGAGCGCTGGGCGGCGCAGCGGCGCAGGGCCTGGCGGGTGGGCTCCGGCAGGACCGCGAAGAGGACCGCTCCGAGGCCGCTACCGGCCCGGAGGCGCGCGGCGAGGTCGAGCTTCGACCAGTCCATGGCTACCCCGCCTGCTTCTCGACGATCTTCAGCATGAGGTCCAGGTCCTCGCCGGTGCAGTCGGATGGCATGTTGAGGAAGGCTTCGAGGAGCTGCACGACCGACGTGCTCACCGGCAGCTTGTTCCTGCGGGCGCAGTACTCACGGCCCAGCCGGTAGATCTCGCCCCGCTGGAACATCGGCACCGGGATCGGCTCGGGCAGGGGGAGGGTCGGGTCGGCGACCCGGAGGTCCTCCAGCCAGCGGGCGTCCCCGACGAGCACCGCGTAGACGTTGGGGACCTCCGCCTTCGCGACGGGTGCCAGCAGTTGTGGCACCACGAACTCGCGGAGGTCGGGGTCGTAGACCTTGTGCAGGTGGTCGAGGGCGAGCAGGAGCGGCTGCTCACCGGCGGTCGCCTGCAGCAGGGTGCGGAACGACGCGAAGATCCTGCGGATCCAGTCCTTGAAGTCCTCTGACCCCTTGTCGAAGTCGCCGCCGTCGTCGGTGCGGGCCGATTCCTGCGTGTACGGTTCGGAGTCGAGGCGTTCCTTGAGGGACGCAAGCTCGTGGTCGAAGCGCCGGACCGGCTCCGCTGCGGCCAGTGGGAGCCAGAGGCGCACCTGGTCCCGGACGTAGCGGAGGACGGGCAGCCAGGGCGCGCCCCTGCACGGCCGCAGGTCCACGTACACCACCTGGCTGCCTCGCAGCTGGCAGGTCAGCAGCGCCGACTTGACCACCGCCGACTTCCCGACCTTGTCCGGGCCGGTTACCAGGAACAGCCGCTGGCTGGGCGGCCCGCCGTTGGGGACGAGGCTGCGCAGGAGCTGCCAGCGCTCCTTGGTCCGGTCGACATGGACGCCTACCGGCTCGTAGGTGTCCCGGTAGGGAGGCTGCTGGACGAGGCTGGCGTTCACGGCGAGCGCCACCGGGAGCACCCGGTCGGAGCGCGCCCGCAGGTGCAGCGACGGCATCGCCCAGCTGCGGTCGTCCCGCTCACCCTTGCGAGCGTCGTAGGCGGCCTCTCGCCCGCGTGCCGCCGCCACGTCGATGCCGGCGCCGGCCGCGACCTCCTGGTAGAAGGCGGCGGAGAAGGGGACCGCCGCCGTCGACGGGATGTTGCCCTGCATCGTGACGACCGCCCCGCAGCCGCGGCGGAGGAAGGCGTCGGTGAAGGTCCACAACGCCGGCAGTCCAGTGCCGTTGCCGGTACCGGATGTGCCGGAGCGGCAGGCGTTGAGGACCACCAGGCGAGGCGGCGGGCTGGGCAGCAGGTTGGCCACATCGGCCGTGGTCAGCTCCCAGGAGTTCTGGTCGTCGATCGGGATGACCAGGACCGCGGACCCCGATGCGACCGCCCCGTGGGCAATGACGTGGAGGATATGCGGGCGCAGATCCTCAAGGGCGCTCCGCAGCGCCGCCAGAGTCGGCTTGACGCACAGCTCGACATGCCAGCGTCCCGGGACTTCCCGCAGGGCGCCCATGATGGCGTCGAGCTCGTCGTCGACCCTCAGCTTCTCGTCACGGGGGTCGCCGACCACTACCAGCATGCGCACCGGCACCAGCAGGTCCTCGGCCTCCACGCCCGGTCCGGCGGCGCGCACCCACGGCTTGAAGCGGGACTGGAAGGGCCGCCGCCCGTCGGGCTCGCAGGTCAGTAGCTCCCACGGGAGCTGCCGCAGCGCCTCGGCCCGGACGTCGAGCACCGTTCGGACGTGGCCGTCCGCGGCGGCGTCCTCGGCCTGTGCCCACCACGCCCCGACCCGGGTGGCCGCCAGCAGCCGCCACAGGTACTTGCCGACCTGGTCCGGTGCGAACTCGGGGTCGCCGCGGGCGAGCATGACCTGCTGGATGTCCGCCACCGCGTCGCGGTCCGGCTGTCCGGCGTCGAGCTGCGGCAGCGGCCACGGGAGGTGGTCGACGGCGTGCTCGACCTCGCCAGGGTCGGCCGGGCCCACCGAGAGCCCCCGGACCGGGAACGGGCCGCCCCCGGCCGGCGGCTTCTCGATGCGGATGATCAGCGTCTGCATGGTGCGCCCCGTCCTGCGGCGTCCCGCTACCGCCGTTCGGGCGGGAACAGCCGGTCCGCCAGTTCGAGGACTGGGGCCAGCTCGGCAGGGGCTGGCCCTGGCGTGAGGTCCCCGGGCCGGGCTCCCGGGCGGTCCGTCTCGCCCCGGACCGACCGGGCGGCGGCGGCCGCGGCCCGCACCGCGTCGGCGAGGTTCATCCCTCGCTCCGCCTCGACGCGGGCCTTGCCGCGCTCGGCCTCAGCCTCGACGCCCTTGGCAGCCGCCTCGTCCCTGGCCGAGTCCGCGGTCGCGCGCGCCTCGGCCGCGTCCTGCTGCGCTTGGACGACGTTGCCGCGCTGCACGCTGGTGCCGAACAGGGCGCCCGCGCCGGCGAAGCAGAGGGCCTCCAGCGCACCGAACAGGAACAGCAGGCGGTCCCAGTGCCCGTCGTCGCGCAGGAGGTACATCGCAACGATGGCGGCGAGGAAGACAACGATCAGCCCGCCCGCCATGAGCTTCTCGGCCTGCCCCAACTCCCTGGTGCCTGTACCTTCAGCGGCCATGGCTCCACCCCCCGCCGAGCCGTCGACATCGGGCGCTAGTGTGATGCGTGGTGTGCACGGTGTCGAGCCTCTTGTCGGGATCTAAACGAGTCCTCCACTGTGAGAGAACTGCGGGCGAAGCCTGATACGTCTAGCTCGGCCGGAACGATGCTCAACGGTTGATCGGCACATCCGAGCTGAAACGGACGAAGAACTCACCATCACTCATCAGCCGGCTGGACTGGACCTTGGCCCGCCAGCCCACGAGATCGGTTTGGTCCATCCATTCTTGCACCGTTGCGGGAATGGGCTGGAACCACGCCGCGAGCAGTCCGGCCGTCGGCTCCTCGAAGACGGTACGGATCATCGCGAGCTGGTTGAATTCGAGGTGCTCGAACTGCACGGAATAGGGGAAGCTTGGCCGCCATAGGTGACCTACCCGGGCGGTCGTGACGCATTGGACAGCTAGGCCTGCGAGCCATGCCCGTGCCGACATGTCCTGCTCGTCGACACCCCACACGCGAAACAGCGGTGAGAAGCCGTGCAGGCGGTGGTACGAGGCGCGCAGCAGCATGTAGCAGGCTCCGATCACCATCGGCACGTCGACTGCTCCCCCACCGGGGAACTCGGTTCGATGCCGGAGGCCAAATCCCGGGTAGCGCTGCGCGCGGTAGTCCCGCTGCCGGCACCAGACGAAGTCTGCACCCCAGCAGTGGCACACCGTCTGCTCATAGTTCCAGAAGGCGGAGCACAGCAGCGCCCCGGAGTCGACATGCGCAAGCATGCGGTCCAGCCAGTCGGGGGCGAACGTCATGTGCGCATCGAGCCAGACGATAACCTCGCCTTCGGCGGTCGCGGCGCCATAGCGGCGGGACCTGGAGACACCGACCGGCTCGGCGTTCCGCATGACCCGGACGCGCTCGCGTGCGCAACGAACCGGTGCGTCGCTGCCGTCGTCGACGACGATGACCTCCCGCTTGTGCTGCTCGGTCGTCAGCAGCAGGCCGTCGATCGTCGCCGCCAGCACCGCTTCGGGCTCGTTGCGCGCCGTGATCACGAACGACAGCTCTGGCGACATCCCACGCTCCGCTCCGGCCCGCCGCGGTCCGGCCGCGGCAGGTAGACGGAACGGTAGGGCGAGGACGTCAGCACAGCGTCACGGATCCGTCATGGCGAATGCGGGGGTTGACGCACCGGTGACGGCGGCATGACGCCGGCGTTGGACACTCCCCGAACCAGCCCCATCAGGCTCACGTGGAGGGGGTGTCGTCTCCCGAGCGGTCAGCTCGAATTCGTTCGATTCGGAAGGGAAGGGTTGTGCCGTGCCGATCGCACCGACCTACCCGGGCGTGTACATCGAGGAGATCCCGAGCGGGGTCCGGACCATCACCGGGGTCGCCACCTCCATCACGGCGTTCATCGGCCGGACCAGGCGAGGGCCGGTCGACGAGCCGGTGGTGATCAACAACTTCGGCGAATTCGAGACCGTCTTCGGTGGGCTCGCGCTCGCCTATCCCTTGAGCTACGCGGTGCGGGACTTCTTCCGGAACAGTGGCGGCCAGGCGATCGTGGTGCGGCTGTACAAGGCGGCGCCGACGCCGACCCCGACCCCGACCCCGACGGCGACCCCCAGCCCCACCCCGACGCCAACCCCGGCGCCAACTCCTACCCCGACCCCTACCCCGACGCCCACCGCGGGCCCCACCCCGCCGGCCGGCGCCGACGGGGCGGCGACGCTGACCGTCGACGGGTTGACCCTCGTGGCGGCGAGCCCTGGTGACTGGGCCAACGACTACCTGGCCGTGAAGGTGGACCGCGTCGGCATCGACGACGACGTCGCCGAGCGGTTCGGCGTGGCTAAGGAGCGGCTGTTCAACCTGACGGTGGTCGCGGGCGCGCCGGCACCAGCCACCGAGCAGCACCTCAGCGTCACCGTCAAGGAGCCCGAGGGCAGCCCGCCCACGGCACGCCGGATCGACCGGGTCCTCCAGCAGGACTCGAGGCTGATCCGGGTCCTCGGCGACCTTCCGGACTCCATCCCGGCCGACACCCCCGACGACAAGGACCCGACCGACACCACGCTCAAGGTCGAAGCGCTCGACACCTTCCAGGGCGGGACGCCGAGCGAGAGCCTGGATGCCGGCGCCTTCGAAGGCGACCGAGGCGCCAAGACCGGCATGTTCGCGCTGGAGAAGGCCGACCTGTTCAACCTGCTCTGCATCCCTCCGGACACCCGGGACGGAACCACGCCGAATGCGGCGTACCAGGCCGCGTACGAGTACTGCGTCGAGCGGCGGGCCATGCTCATCGTGGACCCACCCGCCGAGTGGAGTGGCGCCGCCGGCCTGCTCAGCAATCCACGCGGGAAGCTGACCGAGCTTGGGCTCAGCGGACCGTCGGCGCGGAACGCGGCGCTGTACTTCCCGCGCGTCTACCAGGCCGACCCGCTGCGCGAGGGCCAGACGGACGTGTTCGTGCCCTGCGGCATCGTCGCCGGCGTCATGGCCCGGACCGACGTCCAGCGCGGGGTGTGGAAGGCGCCCGCGGGCATCGACGCCAACCTCAGCGGCATCCAGGGACTCCAGGTCACGCTGAGCGACGACGAGAACGGCCGCCTCAACCCCCTCGGCATCAACTCGCTGCGGACGTTCCCGATCGTCGGCAGCGTGGTCTGGGGGGCGCGCACGCTGCGCGGCGCCGACCTGCTCGCCGACGAGTACAAGTACGTGCCCGTCCGCCGGCTGGCGCTGTTCATCGAAGAGTCCCTGTTTCGGGGGACGCAATGGGTGGTCTTCGAGCCGAACGACGAGCCGCTTTGGGCCCAGATCCGTCTCAATGTCGGCGCGTTCATGCAGAGCCTGTTCGTGCAGGGCGCCTTCCAGGGCACCACGCGCAACCAGGCCTACTTCGTCAAGTGCGACAAGGAGACGACCACCCAGAACGACATCAACCTCGGCATCGTGAACATCGTGGTCGGCTTCGCCCCTCTCAAGCCCGCCGAGTTCGTGATCATCAAGCTCCAGCAGATGGCCGGCCAGGTGGAGACCTGAGGAGGGACCGATGGCCCAGTTCAGCGTCAACGTCGACCCACAGCGTTTCGACCCGTACAAGAACTTCAAGTTCAGGGTGAAGTGGGATGGCCGGTACGTCGCCGGGGTCAGCAAGGTCGGCCCCCTCCGGCGCACCACCGAGGTCGTCCAGCACCGCGAGGGCGGCGACCCCTCCAGCGCCCGCAAGTCGCCCGGGCGCAGCACCTACGAGGCGATCACGCTGGAGCGGGGGGTCACCCACGACACCGAGTTCGAGAAGTGGGCCAACAAGGTCTGGAACTTCGGGTCGCAGCTCGGCTCAGAGGTCTCGCTAAAGGACTTCCGCAAGGACATCACCCTGGAGCTGTACAACGAGGCCGGCCAGCTCGCGATCGCTTACAAGATCTATCGCTGCTGGGTGTCGGAGTTCCAGGCGCTGCCCGACCTCGACGCCAACGCCAACGCGGTGGCCATCCAGACGCTCAAGCTGGAGAACGAGGGGTGGGAGCGGGATCTCGACGTGACCGAGCCGACCGAGCCCAAGTTCACCGAGCCGGCTGCCTGATCAGTCGTGAGCTCGCCGCCCGCCACCGAGCTGCTGACCTCCTGGGAGCGGGGGCGTTCCCAGGCGCCGGTCGAACGGGGCCTGACGCTGCTGGCCGTCGCCGTGCCTGGGGCCTCGGCCGATGCCCTGGCCCGGGTCCCGGTCGGCCAGCGGGACGGGGAGCTGCTCACGCTGCACCAGCGGCTGTTCGGCTCGCGGCTGGCCGGCGTCGGCGACTGCCCGTCGTGCCGGGAGCGCCTCGAGCTCGGCTTCAACGTCGAGGAGGTGCAGGCGCCCAGCGAGACGGCGCCGCCGGACGGGTTCGAGCGGCAGGTCGGCGGCTACCAGCTGCGCTTCCGGCTGCCGGACAGCCTCGACCTGCTCCGGGCCACCGCCGAGGACGATGCCGAGACCGCCCGGCGCCTGCTGCTGGAACGCTGCCTACTGGCGGCGCGCCGGGACGGGAAGGACCACGACGCGGCCACCCTTCCGGCGGCGGTCATCGACGGGCTGGTGGAGGCGATGGCCGACGTCGACCCGCAGGCCGACGTGCGACTCGCGCTGTGCTGCCCGGCGTGCGATGCGCGCTGGGAGGCGAGCTTCGACATCGTGGCGTTCCTGTGGGGGGAGCTTGCCGCCTGGGCGGAGCGCACGCTGTGGGAGGTCCACGCCCTGGCGTCGACCTACGGCTGGAGCGAGGCCGACCTGCTGGCGATGCATCCTGAGCGGCGCCGGCGGTACCTGGAGCTGGTCGGCGCATGACCGACTACCTCGCCAGCATGATCGCGCGCAGCCGCGACGCCGTCGGCGCGGTCCGGCCCCGGGTCGGGTCCCTGTTCGAGTCCCCTCAGGTCATCGTGGAACGCGCCGCCGACGGTCCAGCGCCCCGCCACCGAGCGCCGCACGCATGGACGGCCGCACCCGACCTCGTGCCGGCGGCATCCCCGCCACCGTCGCCGCCCGCCGGCGAGCCGGCCGCCGGACCGTCGACCGTGCCACCAGCCGCCGCGCCAGCGCGCGCCGCGGCGTCCGCGGCCGGCACCAAGCGCCCCGCCACCGCAACCGGCGACCCTGCCGGGCGCACGGCCCAAGCCGAGCAGCGGCCCAACCCACCGGCCAGGCGGCGCGGCGCCGCCGTGGCCGCGACGCCAACGGCGCCGAGGGTTCGGGCACGCCGGGGGACGGACGCGGCCCGCCCATCCCGGCGGGCCGTCGCCTCCAGGCCGCCGGTCGAGCTGGCCCCGCCCGCCGAGCCGGGCGAGGCCAGCCACGGAACGCCCGCCAGCGTCTCCCGGCGCTCGCGGGCGCCCGCACCAGAGGACGCCGCCGCCACCGTCGAGCCGCCCGCCGCCGCCACCGTCGAGCCGCCCGCCGCCGCCACCGTCGAGCCGCCCGCCGCCGCCACCGTCGAGCCGCCCGCCGCCGCCACCGTCGAGCCGCCCGCCGCCGCCACCTTCCGGCCGTCACCGGCCACGGCGGCGTGGACGGCGCCCACCGCGGTGGCCGCGGTGGCCGCGAGGCCGGGAGCGGCTCCCGCACGGGCGCAGGGCGAGCGCAAGGCTGTCGCCGCGTCGGAGCGGCGCCGCGGCGGCACCCGGGTCGAGCCGGTCACCTGGCCGGCAGCGCCCGACCTGGCTGGGGGAATCGAGGCGGGGGTCGGGGACGAGCCGGCGCCGGTGGTCCAGGTGACCATCGGCCGGGTCGAGGTGCGGGCCAGCGCCCCGGCGCCGGCCGTATCCCCGGCGAGGCCGGCGCCATCCCCCGCGATGACGCTGGACGACTACCTTCGCCGACGCACGAGCAGGCGCGGCCGATGAGCAACTACCTGGCGATCGCCGCGGTCACCGCCACCCTCCGCAACCTGCTGGAGCGCGGGATCGGCACCGAGCCGGACATGAACGACATCAACGTGACCACCCTGCCGCTCGACAAGGCCCGCGAGGGCATCACCACCAACCAGGTCAACCTGTTCCTCTACCAGGCCGCGGTCAACGGCGCCTGGCGCAACCAGGACCTCCCCGGACCCGGGCACGTCACCTCCGCCGGGGCGGGCCGCCCGCCGCTCCCCCTCACGCTCCATTACCTGCTGACCGCATTCGGCAGCGGGAACAACGATGGCGTCCGCGCGCAGCTCGTGCTCGGTCGGGCCATGAGCATCCTCCACGACCACGCCCTGCTGGGCCCCCAGGAGATCCAGGAGGCGCTGCCCGGCAACGACCTCGCCGAGCAGCTGGAGCGCGTGCGCATCACCCTGTACCCGACCAGCCTGGAAGAGATCTCGAAGCTGTGGACCGCCTTCCAGTCGGAGTACCGGCTCTCGGTCGCCTACGAGGCCTCGGTGGTGCTGATCGAGAGCGCCCTGCCGGTCAGGGCTCCCCTGCCGGTGCTGCGCCGTGGCGCCGAGGACCGGGGCGTCATCGTCGTGGTCGGCGCGCTCCCCCGCATCGACCAGGTCCGCCTGCCCGGTCCCGAGCCGACGGTCGAGCTCGGCGACACGCTGACGCTCATCGGCCGGAACCTGACCGGTGACAGCGTTCGGGTGCTGCTCCGCCACCCGCTCGTCGAGCGTCCGTTCGAGCGGCGGCCGCTGGAAGGATCCGCCGCCGGCAGGCTCGACGTCGACCTGCCCGACCCCGGAGACCCCACCAGCGACAACTCGCCGGCGGCCAGGTGGCCGGCCGGCTTCTACACGGTCATGGTCGTGACGGGACGGACGGGTGAGCCCGACCGCAGGAGCAACCAGGCGGCGCTTGCGCTCCGGCCCCGGCTCCTCGAGAGGAACCCCACGCAGATCGCGGCCGGCCAGCCCGCCACCCTGACGCTCACGTGCCGCGAGCGGGTGCGGCCAGAGCAGCGCGCCGTCCTGCTGTTCGGCGACCGGGAGGTGCCCGCCGATCAGGTCGAGCCCCCTCCCGGGACCGAGCCGGCATCGACCCGCGCCCTCCGGTTCACGTTCACGGCGCCACCCCTGCCCGGAAGCGACCCGGTCGACTACGTCGTGCGCCTCAGCGTCGACGGGGTCCACAGCTCGCCGCTGGAGCCGGGCGTCAGGCCTCCGCGCTTCGCCGACGACCAGAAGGTGACGGTCACGCCATGAGCGACCCCGGCGCGTGGCTGGAGCGAAACGGCGCCTACCTCGCCGCGGCCCTCGCCTGGATCCGCCTGGCGCTCGAACGACACGGGGAGGCGAACCCGACCGCGACCGACCAGCAACTGCTGGAGGCCAACGCCGCGATGGAGGCGGCCGCCGACATCGAGCCACCCCCCGCCATGGAGCTGCTCGGCCAGCGGCTCGGCCTGTCGCGGTTCGAGCGCCACCTCCTGCTCCTGTGCCTCGCCATGGAGCTCGACACGCGCGTCCCCGCCCTGTGTGCGTCTGCCCAGGGAGACTCGCAGGCCCGCTACCCGACCTTCGCCCTCGCCCTGGCGTTGTTCGACGGTGCCTGGGACGTCCTCTCCCCGGAGCGGCCGCTGCGCCACTGGCGGCTCATCGAGATCGACCAGGCCGGCGTCGCGCCCCTCACCGCCAGCCCGCTCCGGGCCGACCAGCGGATCGTCGACTACCTGAAGGGCATCAACCACCTCGACGAGCGGCTCACCCCGCTCCTGGCGCCGCCCGGCATGCCCGCCAACGTCGGGCTCCCACCCTCCCAGCAGCGGATCGCGGACCTCATCGCCGAGCGCCAGCGACAGGCTGCCTCCGAGCCGGAGCTGCCGGTCGTGCAGCTACTCGGCGGGGACACGGCCAGCAAGCAGCTCGTCGCCGAGCATGCGGCTGCCGCGCTCGGGCTGCTGCTGTTCCGGCTACCGGTGAGCCGGCTGCACGCGGTGGCCGCGGACGTGGAGACGTTCGCGCGGTTGTGGGAGCGCGAGACGCTGCTGCTACCCGTCGCCCTGTACCTGGACGCCACCGACGGTGGGGGCGACGGGCACGTCGACGCGGCGTCGGGGGTGGTCGAGCAGCTCCTGGCCCGCAGCGGTGGCGTCGTGTTCCTGGACAGCACCGAGGTCGGCACCGGCGCCGGCCGGCCCCTGCTGGCGCTCGAGGTCGCCAGGCCGACGACGACTGAGCAGCGGGCGGCCTGGGCGGCGGTGCTCGGCCCTGGGGAAGGGGACGCGCCGGCCCGACTGGCCGGCCAGTTCAACCTCGACGCCACGGCGATCCGGCAGCTCGCCGCCGCGGTGCCGGACGGCCCCCGCGGCAGGCGGGCGGAGCTGATCTGGGACGCGTGCGTGTGCCGGAGCCGGCCGCGGCTCGACCCCCTGGCGCAGCGCCTGCGCCCAACCACCAGCTTCGACGACCTGGTGTTGCCGGCCGCGGAGCTCGACCTGCTCCGGCAGCTCACCGCGCAGGTACGCCAGCGGGACCGGGTCTACGAGGACTGGGGGTTCCGCCGACGCATGCGCCGCAGCCTCGGGGTCAGCGCCCTGTTCGCCGGCGAGAGCGGCACCGGCAAGACAATGGCGGCCGAGGTCGTGGCCGCCACGCTCCGCCTCGACCTCTACCGCATCGACCTGGCCGCCGTGGTCAGCAAATACATCGGCGAGACCGAGAAGAACCTCCGTCGCCTGTTCGACGCCGCGGAGGCCGGCGGCGCGGTGCTGCTGTTCGATGAGGCGGACGCCCTGTTCGGCAAGCGGAGCGAGGTCAAGGACAGCCACGACCGCTATGCCAACATCGAGGTCAACTACCTCCTGCAGCGCATGGAGGCCTTCGAGGGCCTGGCCATCCTCGCCACCAACATGAAGGACGCGCTCGACCATGCCTTCCTGCGGAGGCTGCGCTTCGTGATCGACTTCCCGTTCCCGGGCGCGGCCCAGCGCAAGGCCATCTGGCAGCGGGCGTGGCCGCCCGACACCCCCGCCGAGGGCCTGGACGTCGACCGGCTCGCTCGGCTCAGCCTGACCGGCGGCAGTATCCACAACATCGCGCTCCATGCCGCCTTCCTCGCGGCCGACGCGGGGACCCCGGTGACCATGCCGCTCGCCCTCAAAGCGGCCCGCATGGAGCTTCGCAAGCTGGACCGTCCGATCAACGAGGGCGATCTGCGCTGGCCGGAGCCGGCAGGGACGAGGGTGGCATGAACATCGAGGTGCGCATCGAGCGCCTGGTCCTCGACGGCGTCGCGGTCGCCGCCGCCGAGCAGCCAGCCCTCCGGGCGGCGGTCGAAGCCGAGCTCGCACGGCGGCTGGCCGCTGGCGGCCTCGCGCCCGAGCTGCTCGGTAGCGGTGGGGCCCAGCGGCTGCCAGGCGGCACGGTCGCGCTCGAGGACCAGCCGGCGCCGAGCCGGCTCGGAGCGCGGATCGCCGGCGCCATCCAGGAAGGGATCGGACCATGAGCGCGTTCCCCGGGTCCCCGCGCCTGCTCAAAGGCGCGATCGTCGGGCTGGACCCCCTGAACCCGGTGGCCAGCGTCATCGTGTTCCAGTACAACCCGGAGACGCTGACCCGCCGGCTCGACGCCCGCACCACCGGCGGCGGCGAGGTGGGCGACCGGTCGGAGCCCTTCCGGCTCCGTACCGCGCCCAGCGAGACGATCACGCTGGCGGTGACGGTCGACGCGACCGACCAGCTCGAGACCGCGGACGGCCTGGCCGTGCGGGCGGGCGTCGGCCCGGCCCTCTCGGCGCTCGAGATGCTGCTCTACCCCAAGAGCGCGCTCGTGGTCGCCAACGCGGTGCTCGCCCGGTTCGGCAACCTCGAGATCATCCCGCCGCAGGCGCCGCTGACGGTCTTCGTCTGGGGCGCGCAGCGGGTGCTGCCCGTGCGCCTGACTGGGTTCAACATCACCGAGCAGGCCTACGACGCCTTCCTCAACCCTATCCTCGCGCAGGTCGACCTCACCCTCAACGTGCTCAGCTACGCCGACCTCAAGGTCAGCGACCCCGGCTACACCCTGTTCCTGGCCTACCAGATCGCCAAGGAGCTCTTGGCGTCCAGCAACCCAGCCGGCGGCCTGCCGAACCCCGGCGCGTCGCTGCCGCTCACCTGAGGTGCCGCGATGTTCCTGGTGACCAGCCGCTACCACAGGATCGACCGCGCCGAGCACGTCGCCCCCGACGGCCGCCGCCTGCGGTACCTGCGCCGGCGCTTCCTGCCGGCGGACGCGCCCGTGGCGGTGCTGGCCGAGCATGTCGTCGCCGGAGGCGACCGGCTCGACAACGTCACCGCGCGCTACCTCGGCGAGCCGGAGCAGTTCTGGCGGGTGGCCGACGCGAACCTGGCGCTACGGCCCGAGGACCTGACCGGCGCCGACCGGCTCGGCAGCCGCCTGCGGATCCCGCTGCCCACGGGAGGCTCGTGATGCCCGACCTCGGCGTGCGCCTGCAGCTGCTGGTTGGGTCGACGGTGCCCCTCCCGGCGCCCTACGAGGTGGTGGACGCCCTGATGGACGTGGAGGTGAACAACCGGGACCGGGACCGGGACGCTTTCCAGCTCACCTTCGCCGTCGGCAAGACCTCGCTCACCGACTACCGGCTGCTGGAGCAGGGCTACTTCGACCCGCCGGCCCGGGTGACCATCGTGGTCGTCGTCTCGGGCGCCCCGGAGGTCCTGATCAACGGGGTCGTCACCGACGTGCAGCTCGTCCCGAGCAACCGGCCCGGCGCCTCGACGCTCCTGGTCACCGGCGACGACGTCAGCGTCCTGATGAGCCTGGAGGACCGCAACGAGACCTTCCCCAACCAGAGCGACGCCGACATCGTCCGCAAGATCGTGGCCGGCCACGAGCTCCAGCCGGACGTCACCGACACCAACGACACGCCGTCGGAGGACGAGCGGGTACCCACCCAGCAGGGCTCCGACCTCGCCTTCGTCCAAGAGCTCGCCCGCAAGCACGGTTTCGTGTTCTTCGTCGAGCCGACCCCGGTCCCCGGCGTCACCGCCGCGTACTGGGGCCCGCCGCGCCGCACCGGACCGGCCCAGCCGCCGCTCACCATGAGCATGGGGCCGGACAGCACGGTCGACGAACCGATCAGGTTCGACTTCGACGCGCTCGGCCCGGTCGCGCCGGCGGTCAGCATCGTCGAGCCGCTCACCAGGCTGACCATCCCGATCCCGCTGCCGACCGAGTTCCTGCCCGCCCTCACCAGCCGGCCGGCCGCGGCGCTGCGCACGGTGGTGGCCAGGGACGCCGCCAACCTCGACCCGATCCAGGCGGCGTTGCGGGCCCTGTCGGCCTCCAGCGACGCCGGCGACGCCGCCACCGCCACCGGCCAGCTCGACGCGGTGCGCTACGGACACGCCCTGCGGTCGCGTCGGCTGGTGGGGGTCCGCGGCGTCGGGACCAGCCACGACGGCGACTACTACGTCCGCGAGGTCACCCACCGGATCCGGCCCGGCTCGTACACCCAGTCCTTCACCCTGACCCGGGAGGGCCTGGGCGCGCGCGACCAGCGGGTGACGATGTGAACGGGCAGGGGCCGCCCTTCCACGGCAAGTACCGGGGCGTGGTGACCGACAACCGCGACCCCCGCTCCCTGGGCCGCGTCCGCGCGCGCGTGCCCGACGTGCTCGGCGAGAACGAGAGCGGCTGGGCGATGCCGGCGGTGCCCTACGCCGGCGACGGCGTCGGGCTGTTCCTGCTTCCCCCGGTCGGCGCGTCGGTGTGGATGGAGTTCGAGCACGGCGAGGCCGACTACCCGATCTGGACCGGGTGCTTCTGGGCGACCGGCGAGGTGCCGGCGAGCCCGGCCGGCCCCGAGAAGAAGGTGCTGAAGACCGACGCCGGCACCCTGACCCTGGACGACGCGCCCGGCGGCGGTGGCGTCACCATCGAGACCGCCCGCGGCATGAAGATCACCCTGGACACCGGTGGGATCCAGATCGACGACGGGCAGGGCGGCAGCGTCAAGCTCACCGGCGTCAAGGTGTCGGTCAACGACGGCGCGCTGGAGGTGACCTGATGGCGGCGTCCCTGCTGCACGCCGGCGCCACCGTCCTCTGCCTGCACGCGGGCCAGGCCCAGCCGGTGTCCTCCAGCCCCCGGGTCAAGGTCGGCGGCCAGCCCGTGATCACCCAGCCCACCGTCTACACGGTCGCCGGCTGCACCCTGCCGCCTCCGCCGGCCGCGAACGGGCCGTGCGTGACGGCGACCTGGGTGACCGCCGCGACGCGGGTCCGGGCCGACCAGATCCCCGTGCTCCTGCAGGGCGGCCAGGCTGTCTGCGCCCCGACCGGCACCGGGCTGAACGTCGTCGTGGCGCAGGTACGGGTCAGGGGGACGTGATGCAGATCGACCATCCGATCCACTTCGACGGGCGCGGCCACACCGCCACGACCGGCGAAGACGAGCACGTCCGCGACATGATCGAGCAGTTCCTGTTCACCACACCCGGGGAGCGGGTCAACCGGCCCGACTTCGGCAGCGGCCTGCTGCGGCAGGTGTTCGAGCCGAACCGGGAAGAGCTCGAGGCCGTCCTGCGGTTCACCATCCAGGCCGGGCTGCAGCGCTGGCTCGGCGACCTGGTCGAGGTGCGCGCCGTCGAGGTACAGACCGAGGATGCGACCCTGCGGGTGACGGTCGGCTACCTCCTGCGGCGCACCGGCGCCGCCCGCAGCGACACCTTCCAGGGCGGCGTGCCATGACGGGACCGGCCCTCACCTGCGAGGACCCGCGGCGCCGCGAGCTCGCGCGCCGGGCGAACTGCAACGGGATCGACTACCTCGAGGTGAGCGACGACCAGCGCCTGCTCACCGTGTACCTGCTCGACAAGGCCCCCAAGCCGCCGCCGGGGAAGGCGAACGTGGTCGTCGAGGGTCCTCCCGGCGCGCTGCCGGTGGAGGTCGAGGACGTCACGGTCCGCTGCCAGGACGCGCCCGACCGTGACGACTGCGTGCAGGTGCGGGTCGACCGGCCCGGGGACTACTCCACCTACACCCTCCGGTTGGTCAAGGCCAGGAAAGGCAGGCCGACCAGGCTGCCCTTCAAGGGCTTCGACGTCCGCTACGCCCAGATCCGGTTCGGCTTCAAGGCCAACTGCCCGAGCGACCTGGACTGCAAGACCGAGCCTGTCTGCCCACCGCTCGAGCCGGACGAGCCGGACGTCGACTACCTGGCCAAGGACTACGCGAGCTTCCGCCAGCTCATCCTGGACCGCCTGGCGCTGATCATGCCCGACTGGCAGGAGCGTCATGTGCCGGACGTGGGGATCACCGTGGTCGAGCTGCTCGCCTACGTCGGCGACTACCTGAGCTACCACCAGGACGCGGTCGCCACCGAGGCGTACCTCCAGACGGCCAGGCAGCGCATCTCGGTCCGGCGCCACGCCCGGCTGGTGGACTACGCCATGCACGAGGGCTGCAACGCCCGCGCATGGGTACACGTCGACGCCTCCCAGGACTTCCCGCGACCCGCCGGCGAGCTGCAGTTCCTCGCCGTCGAGGATGGCACCGGCACGCTGCCGACCATGCTCGGCAGGGAGGAGCTCGACGGACTCGCCGCGGGCACCCACGAGGTGTTCGAGCCGCTTGCCGAACCGTCGGCGACCCTGCGGTTCCGCGCGGCGCACAACGAGATCCGCTTCTACACCTGGGACGACCAGGAGTGCTGCCTGCCCGCGGGCACGACCGCGGCGACCCTGCGTGACCCCGGAGCCGCGCTCGACCTGCGCCCGGGGGACGTGCTGATCTTCGAGGAGGTCATGGGACCCCGCACCGGCGACCGGGCCGACGCCGACCCCACCCGCCGCCACGCCGTGCGGCTGACCCGCGCCGACAAGGCCAACGACCCGCTGTACCGGTCCAAGGGCGACGACGGCCGCTGGGTCAAGGGCCGGCCGCTGGTGGAGATCGAGTGGCGCGCCGAGGACGCCCTGCCGTTCCCGTTCTGCCTCTCGGCGATCGTGCCGGAGTCCGACGGCGAGCCCTGCGTGCTCATCTCCGACATCAGCGTCGCCCGTGGCAACGTCGTGCTGGTCGACCACGGCCGCTCGGTCGGCCCCGAGGAGCTCGGGGCCGTCGGCACGGTCGAGGTGCCCGTGCGGTGCGAGGGCGAGCACCAGCCCGCCGACACCCCGAGCCTCCCACGCCCGTTCGCGCCGACCCTCGAGCAGCGGCCGGTGACCTTCAGCCAGCCGCTCCCGGCCGCGGCGGCCGCCTCGGGCGTGCTGGACCAGGATCCCCGCCTGGCCCTGCCACGGGTCGACGTCCGGCAGGAACCGGACCAGGCCTGGACGGCCCGGCCCGACCTGCTCGACAGCGGCGCCCGTGACCAGGACTTCGTCGTCGAGGTCGACAACGAGGGCCGCGCGCACCTGCGCTTCGGCGACGGCGAGCTCGGGCTGGTGCCGCCCGCCGGCGCGACGCTGCGGGCGTCCTACCGGGTCGGCAACGGTCCCGCCGGCAACGTCGGCGCCGAGGCGATCTCCAGGATCGCCTTCCCCGGCGGCGACGCGCCCACCGGTGTCGAGCTGCGGCCGCGCAACCCGCTGCCGGCCCGCGGTGGCACCGCGCCCGAGCCGCTGGCCCTGGTCAAGGAGCTGGCTCCGGAGGCGTTCCGGAGGCGGCTGCGGCGGGCGATCACCGCCGACGACTACGCCGCGCTGGCCGCCGGCAGCGTCGATGAGCCCGATCCCGGGGTCCAGCGGGCGGCGGCCACCCTGCGGTGGACGGGGAGCTGGGACGAGGCGCTCGTCACCGTCGACCCGCTCGGTGCGGCGACCGCCGGTGCGGAGCTGCTCCGCCGGGTCGAACGCCGGCTACGCCGCTACCGCCGGATCGGGCACGACCTGGTGGTCGCACCGGCCAGCTACGTCCCGCTCGACGTGGCCATGGACGTCTGCGTCCGGCCGGGCCTCGTCCGCGGCCACGTCAAGGCCGCCCTGCTCGACGCGTTCTCCAACCGCACCGTCGGCGGCAAGCGGGGCTTCTTCCACCCCGACAACCTCACCTTCGGCCAGAGCGTCGCGGTGAGCCGGCTGGTGGCCGCCGCGCTGGCGGTCCCCGGGGTACACAGCGCGGACGTGACCAGGCTGCGGCGGCTGTTCGAGCCGCCCAACCGGGAGCTGGAGACCGGCGTGCTCCGGCTCGGCCCGACCGAGGTCGCCCGGCTCGACAACGATCCCAACGCCGCCGGCAACGGCAGGATCGTCTTCACGTTGGGAGGCGGACGGTGACGCTGCCGTGCGGCTGCTGCGAGGGTGTCGAGGTCCTCACCCCCGGCTCGCTGGTCAACCCCCCAGGGCTCGACGCGCTCAGCTACCGGGTCGGGACGCACGCGACCTTCCTCGCGACGATGAAGGCGCGCCTGTCGAGGCTGGTGCCCGGGCTGCGCAGCCGGGCCGCGGACGACCCGGCCGTCGCGCTGCTGGACGCCTGGGCGCTCGTCGCCGACGTCCTCAGCTTCTACCAGGAACGCATCGCCAACGAGGGCTACCTGCGAACCGCCTCCGAGCGCCGCTCCCTGGCCGAGCTGGCCAGCCTGGTCGGCTACCGGCCCCGTCCCGGCGTCGCGGCCAGCGTGTTCCTGGCCTTCACGCTCGACCCCGGCCACGTGGGCGAGATCCCCGCCGGCACCCGGGCCCAGAGCCTCCCCGGCCCTGGCGAGCTGGCCCAGCCCTTCGAGACCTCGGTCGCGCTGGCCGCCCGCGCCGAGTGGGGCCGCCTGCAGCCCCGGCTCAGGCGGCCCCAAGCGGCGGCCGAGGGGAACGTCGACCCCAGCAGGCCGATCTGGTTCCGGGGCCTCGATACCAGGCTGGCGCCGCACGACATGTTGCTGGTCGACACCGGCAGCGCCGACCCGCAGGTGTACCGGGTGCGCGAGGTGACCCTCGACCCGGCCGGCGACCGGACCAGGGTGACGCTGCAGATCCCGGAGACCGCGGGCGTCGCCCCCGGCGTGGTCGAGCGGGTGCTGGAAGTCATCGACGGGCACCTCGCGGTCGAGCGGTTCGAGGTCGACCCGGCCGGGGCGATGGCCAGGCGCGTGATGGACAGGCTCAGGCGAGCCCGGGAGCGCCTCGCCGGCCCCCTCAGGATCGACGAGCTGGCCGGGCTGCTCGACGAGGACCTGCAGGCGTCCCGCGACCAGCACGCCGAGGCCGCACGGCGCCTCTACCCGAGGCTCGAACCCTGGCTGCGCAGCCTGTTGGAGGGGCTGGCGGGCGCCAGGGAGCTGCTGACCCGCGCCCAGGCCGGCCTGCCGCTGGCTCCCCACGCGCGCACGGCCGGGCTCGGCGAGGCGACCAGGGGAGACGAGGTGGTCCCCGCGATCCAGACCGTCGGCGCGCTAATCGGGGCGTTGGCCACGCCGCCGTCGGTCCCGCCAGCCAGCCCGGCGCTGCTGCGCCAAAGCATTGCCCAGACGTTCGCGACCGCCGCCGACACGTTGCCGATGCTGCTCGGCACGCTCAACCGGGACCTCGGAGGTCGCCTCTACACGGCCTGGCGGGACCTCACCGTGCCGTCGGCTGGGGTCCAGGTGTACGCGATGCGGGCCCGCGCCGGCGTGTTCGGGGGCAGCGCCCCGCCCCTGGCGACCGAGCGGCTCCAGATCACGGTCAGCCTGATCCTCGGCGAGTTCGGTTCCTCCGTCCGGGTCCGGGTCGTGATCGGCGCCAACACCATCCAGCGGGACGTGCCGCTCCAGGACGGCACCGTCCGGATCCCGTTCCCGGCCGCGCACGAGACCGTCCTGGTCACGCTCTCACACACCGCACCGGACAGCTTCCCGGACACGGTGGTCACCCTGACCAGCCGGCGAGTGGCGGTCGAGGTCAGGGTCCAGGGCGCCGAGCTGCTGGTGTCCAGCGCCGGTACCGACCCCACCGACTTCGAGCTGAGCTTCGAGGAGGGGGAGGTCAGGGTCAGCGGGACGCTGCAGGTGGAGTTCCCCCTGGACGAGCGCCCGGACGTCGTCTCGCTGGACGCCTCCTACCCGCAGATCCTGCCCGGGACGTGGGCGGTGATCGAACGGCCCGGCCTCGAAGGCGACCTGCGGCTGCTCAAGCGGCGGATCAAGGCGGCCAAGGAGGGCGCCAGAGCAGCCTACGGGATCTCCGCCAAGGGCACCCAGCTCCTCCTCGAAGGCGACCCCTGGATCGACTCCGCGAACGACACCTTCGCCGTGCTCCGCGGCACCACCGTGTTCGCCCAGGCCGAGCCGCTCGACCTGGCGCAGGAGCCGATCGTCGCGCCGATCAGGGGTGACGGCATCGAGCTGGACCGGGTGTACGACGGGCTGCAGCCGGGCCGGTGGCTGATCGTGGCGGGCGAGCGGGCCGACATCGTCGCCGCCGGCGAACCGGTGACCGGCGTGCGAGCCGCGGAGCTGGCCATGCTGGCCCGCGTCGACCAGACGGTGCCGTCCACCCTACCCGGCGACACGCCGCACACGATCCTCCGGCTCGCCAACCCGCTCGCCTACACCTACCGGCCCGAGACGACGGTGGTCTACGGCAACGTGGTCCACGCGACCCACGGCGAGCGGCGCGCGGAGGTCCTCGGCGGTGGCGACGCCGGCCAGGCCGGCCAGCGCTTCGCGCTCCGCCAGTCGCCCCTCACCTACGTGTCCGCGGCGACCCCCAGCGGCGCCCGCAGCACCCTGGCGGTCAGGGTCGACGACGTCCTGTGGCACGAGACCGAGTCGTTCGCCGACGCCGGCCCCAAGGACCGGCGCTACCGCACCGAGACCGACGAGGAGCAGGCCACCACCGTGGTGTTCGGCGACGGCCGGCGCGGCGCCCGACTGCCGTCCGGGGTGGAGAACGTCCGCGCCGCCTACCGCACCGGCATCGGACGAGCCGGCAACGTCCGCAGCCGGCAGGTCAGCCTCCTCGCGACGCGGCCGCTGGGCGTGCGGGAGGTCGTCAACCCGCTGCCGGCGACCGGCGGAGCCGACCGCGACGCCCCCGCCCAGATCCGCGACAACGCGCCGCTGCGGGTCACCGCCCTGGACCGGCTCGTCTCGCTCCAGGACTACGGCGACTTCGCGCGGCTGTTCGCCGGGGTCGGCAAGGCCAGCGCCACGGGCCTGTCGGACGGTCGCCGGCGGCTGGTCTATGTGACCATCGCCGGCGCCGACGACATCCCGATCGCGGCCACCTCCGACCTGTTCCAGAACCTCACCAGGGCCCTCCGCCGGGCCGGCGATCCCCATCTGCCGGTCCGGGTGGGCGTGCGGGAGCTCAAGCTGCTCGTGATCGGCGCCGGCGTCGGGCTGCTGCCCGACTACGAGTGGGCGTCGGTCGAGCCCAAGGTCCGCGCCGCCCTGCTCGCCGCCTTCGGGTTCGCCCGCCGCGACTTCGGCCAGGACGTGCTGCTGTCGGAGGTGCTCGGCGCGGCCCAGGCGGTCGAGGGTGTCGACTACGTCGACGTCGACGTGCTCGACGCGGTGGACGAGGGCGCGATCCTGGACGCGGCGACCGGCGCCGTCGACCTGGCCGGCACGCTCGCCCTGAAGACCCGGGTGCCGGTCGACCCGGCCAGGGTCGACCCGAACGCCACCGACCCCGCGCGCCGCCTGCGCGCCGCCGAGCTCGCCATCCTCAGCCCCCAGGTGCCGGGCACCCTGATCCTCACGGAGCGGACCACATGAGCGACGCCACCCGACACCTCTACGACCTCCTCCCGATCGTCCACCGGCAGCGCGACGCCGAGCGGGGTGGGCCGCTGCGGCAGCTGCTGGAGGTCGTCGAGGAGCAGGTGCAGGTGGTCGACGCCGACATCAGCCAGCTCTACGACAACTGGTTCATCGAGACCTGCCAGCCATGGGTGGCACCGTATATCGGCGAGCTGCTCGGCTACCATCCCGCGAGCGAGCCGCCCGCCACCGCCGACGCCGCCACCGCACGCGGGCAGGCGCGGTCGCGCGTGCTCGTCCCCCGCCGGGCGGTCGCCAACACCATCCGCAACCGGCGCCGCAAGGGCACCCTCGCCCTGCTCGAGGAGCTCGCCGAGGACGCCGCCGGCTGGCCGGCGCGGGCGGTCGAGTTCTTCACCCTGCTCGCGTTCGCGCAGCCGGTCGGCCTGCTCGGCGTGACCGCCGGCGTCCGCCAGCTCCACGCCCCGCGTGGCCGCACCGCCGACCTGCTCGCAGGTGACGTGCTGGACCGGCTGGACGGTCCCTTCGACGAGCTGGCCCACCTGGTCGACGTCCGGCGCCCGAGCTCGGCGCGGACGGTGGGACGCTTCAACATCCCCAGCGTTGGGCTGTTCGTGTGGCGCCTGCGCGACTACGCGATCACCGAGGCGCCGCCGTACAACCTGCAGCAGGTCGCCCGCGAGTTGTTCACCTTCAGCGTGCTCGGCAACGACACTGCGTTGCTCACCAAGCCCGAGCGCGAGCTCGAGGCGACCCACATCGCCGAGGAGCCGAACGTGCCGGCACCGATCCGGCGTCGGGCGCTCGACCGCGACCTGCGGGCCGGCGCGGCCGACCCCGGCCGGTGCGTCTACTATGGCGCCGACAGGAGCCTTGCGATCTGGATCGGCAGCCCACTGCGGCTGCTGGCTCCCTCGGAGATCGTCGCCGCCGACCTTTCCGGCTGGGAGGATCGGGCGACCCCGCGGTACCGGCCGGAGACCAGCTACCGGTCCGCGACGCCGCGAGCCGGCTACAAGGCCGCGGTCGACCCCGAGCTTGGCCGGATCGTGTTCGCGCGCAACCAGCTCGCGGCGGTGCGCGCCGGCGTCCGCGTCACCTACCGCTACGGCTTCAGCGCCGACATCGGCGGCGGCGAGTACGACCGGCCCATCTCGCAACGGGCGGGTAGCACCGTCCTGCGGGTGCGGGGCCAGGAGGAGCTGCTGCAGCGCCTGGCCCCCTGGCAGGACGACGCGCTGCTCGACGAGCAGCCGGCGCACGCCGTGATCGAGATCGCCGACAGCGGCGCGTACGAGCAGCGGGCCGACGTGCACATCAAGCTCAAGGCGGGCCACAGCCTGCAACTCCGAGCCGCCAACGGTCACCGCCCGGTGGTGAAGCTGCTCGACCTGCACGTGGCCGACTCGGAGGCGCTGCGGGTCTCGGGCGAGGAGGGCAGCAGCTTCACCCTCGACGGGCTGCTGATCGTGGGCAGGGGCGTCACCGTCGGCCAGGAGGACGGTGACGGCCTCGGCCGCCTGACGATCCGCCACTGCACGCTCGTGCCCGGGTGGGAGCTGGGCCTCGACTGCGAGCCGAAGCGGTCCGAGAAGGCGAGCCTGGACCTCGACCACACCGCCGCCCGGGTCACCGTCGAGCACAGCATCCTCGGGTCGATCCAGGTGCTCCACGACGCGGTCCGCCACGATCCCATGCGCATCGAGGTCGAAGACAGCGTCCTCGACGCCGCCGGCCCGGACTACGCCGCGCTGGAGGCACGCGACGGCGGCCACGCCCACGCCACCGTGCGGATCGTCCGCAGCACCGTCCTCGGCTCGGTTTGGACGCACGCCATCGAGCTGGCCGAAGACGCCATCTTCATGGGCGCAGTCCACGTCGCCCGCAGGCTGCTTGGCTGCATGCGCTTCTGCCACGTGACCGGCCCCCGCACCCCACGGCGGTTCCAGTGCCAGCCGGACCTCGTGGAGGCGGCCGTGACCGCCCGCGTGCCCCCAGGCCCGGCCCGGGAGGCGGCGAAGGCGCTGGAGCGGCGGCGGGTGCACCCGCGGTTCGACAGCACCCGCTACGGCACGCCGACCTACTGCCGGCTGGCCATCGCCTGCGCCCGGGAGATCACCGAGGGCGCCGAGGACGAAGCCGAGATGGGCGTGTTCCACGATCTGTACCAGCCCCAGCGGGCGGCCAACCTGCGCGCCCGGATCGACGAATTCACGCCGGCGGGGGTGAGCGCCGGCGTCTTCCACGCGAGCTGACCAGGCAAGGGGTGAGCCATGCACGGAGACTTCTCCCGCACCACGTTCGACCCACGCAAGCACTACAGCGGCGTGCTGGCGCAGCAGGGGCGAGTGGACGTGGACGCCGACGGCATCGAGCAGGTGGCGATCACCCAGCACTACCTTCGCGCGCTCGCCAGGGATCTCATCGGCCCGCACGGCGGGCCGGGCGAGGGCTTCGCCATCGACACGGTGTCCGACCGCTTCGACTTCGCGATCCTGCAGGGGCGCTACTACGTGGACGGCGTCCTGTGCGAGAACGAGAGCGCGGAGGTCACCTACAGGTCCCAGCCCGACCACCGCATCGGCGGCGGCGACGAGCTCCAGGCGAACAGGTCGTACCTGGTCTACCTGGACGTCTGGGAGCGCCTGGTCACCTTCGTGGAGGACGACTCGATCCGGGAGATCGCGCTTGGGGGTCCCGACACCGCCGCCCGCAGCCGGGTCGTCTGGCAGGTGCGCGTCGTGGACACGGCCGGGCGCGAGAACCAGGCGGACGGCGACCCCGACGGGCTGCTGCGGCAGCTGCGACCCCCGCTGAGCGCGGCCGAGCTGATGGCCCAGGCCCTGCCCGGCCCCGTCTCGGACGACCCCTGCGTGGTCCCCTCGACCGCGCGCTACCGGGGCGTCGAGAACCAGCTGTACCGGGTCGAGATCCACACCCCGGGCACCGAAGGCCAGGCGACCTTCAAATGGTCGCGGGACAACGGCAGCGTCGTGTTCCCCATCCTGCGGCCGGTGGCCAACCCGGTCAGGGTGGAGAGCCTCGGCCGGGACGACCGGCTGACCGTGGAGCGCGACGACTTCGTGGAGGCGGTCGACCTCGACGTCATCAACGAGCGCGTGGCGAACCCGCTCGGCAAGGTGCTGGAGATCGACCCGGACGAGGGGACGGTGACCCTGCCGGACGGCTTCGTGCTCGGGGTCTCGGAGACGCGCTACCCGCTGCTACGGCGCTGGCACCACGAGGTCGAGGGGCTGGCGCTCGAGGACGGCGCCATCGAGCTCCGCGAGGGCGAGTGGATCGACCTCGAGGACGGCGTCCAGGTGTGGTTCCAGGACGGCGGGACCTACAACACCGGCGACTACTGGCTCATCCCGGCCCGCACCGAGACCGGCGACGTGCTCTGGCCGCGCGGGCAGCCGAGCGCGCCGGGCCAGCCTCCACCCCCCCTGCTCCGCCCCCCAGAGGGGGTTCTGCACCACTACGCGCCGCTCGGGATCCTGTCGGTCGGGGCCGACGGCACGATCACCCTGGGGAAGGTGTTCCGGCGCACGATCCAGCAGGCGGCGAAGTAGGAGCCGATCAGCGCCGCGTGGGGACCCCCACCGGCGACCTCGCCGCCGTCGGACGGCTGTGGCGCGTGGTACCGAACCGCCGGCTGCCAGCCGCCGGGCTGCTGAGCAGCTCTCCGAGGAGGGCTTGGATTTGGGGGGAGGGGTCAAGGGCCAGCTCTTCGCGGAGCAGCCGCTGGTAGGCGCGATACTGGCGGAGCGCCTCGGCGCGGTTGCCCTCGGCCAGATGCACCGAGATCAACAACCGGTGCGCGCTCTCGCGCAACGGCTCCAGGGCCACCGCCGCCAACCCGGCCTCCACCGCCTGGGCGAACCGTCCCACCCGCATCAGCCGGCGGCAACGGGCCTCCAGCGCATGCAGGCGCAGCTGCCGGAACCGCTCCCGCTCCACCAGCACCCAGTCCTCCCACCAGCCCGGCAGCAGCTCACGCGACAGGCAGCCGGCGTTACGCTCCAACGCCTCCCCCTCGCTGGCCTCGTCCAGCAGCGCGCGGGCGTGGCCGACCACCTCGCGGTAGTCGACCGTCACGCCCGCGGCCAGCTGCAGGTGGCTGGAGCTGACCTCCACCAGCGCGTCGCCGGGCCGCCGCAGCCGCCACAACGCCGAGCGCAGGCTGGCGGTCGCGCGTTCCTCGCTGGCGTCCAGCCACAGCGTCCCAGCCACCTGGGAGCGTGGCAGCATGCGGTCGTGCAACGCCAGGAACGCCAGCACTCGCTGGACCGTCATCGGCACCGGCACAACCCGCCCACCCCGGCGCAGCTCGAACCCATCCAGCAACACCAGCCTGGCCGTGTGTTGCGCGCGGGCGGACCCGGACGCCGTTCCCCCCATCACGCCATCCCCCCTGAACCGCCAAAGGGCGAAACCAACGCAGATCAACCATAGCCGGCCGGGACTGCGATGGATACCCATATCCGTTCTTCTTGTGGTCGGTCCGTGGTGACGCCGCCGCCCAGCAGTGTCGGGGGTGACGCACACCGGCTCTCGATCGGATGACGAGCCGGTGATGGCAGGGTGACGCCGCTGGAACATCTTGGGCACGGAGCTCGACGAAAGGGCTAGAGCATGAACCGGCGGCGCCATCGGGCTCTGCGGGACGACCCGCGAGGCGCCAGAGCGCACTCCTCAAGCTGGGGAGCGTGACCGCCGTGGCCCTCGAGCAGGTGCGGCCGACCGCCCGGCCGTCGTCCAAGCCCGACGGTGGCCGAATTCTCCAGCGGTGCCGCGGACGGCAGTGGTCCCCAGGGACCTGCGCCCACGAGGACGACCGCCCGACCCTCAGCGTTGGTCGTCGGCGGCGGGAGGGTCTCCTCCGCGCCTCCTATCGTTCACGAGGTTCTCCGATCGCCGGGGCATTCACTGGACCCGGCCACAAGGGCGTTCATGGAGTCGAGGTTCGGCCACGACTTCAGCTAGGTCCGCGTGCACACGGACGCCTCGGCGGCGGCCTCCGCGGAAGCCGTGAATGCCCTGGCCTATACGGCCGGATCCCACATCGTGTTCGGCCCCGGGCGGTTCGCCCCCCGGCAGCGCGACGGTCTCCACCTGCTGGCCCACGAATTGACCCACACGATCCAGCAGGGGACCGGGTCCGACTCCATCTCCTCTTCTGCCGCCTCACTCCAGGTGGCAGATCCACACGGTGGAGATGAGCTCGAGGCTGATCGTACCGCGGCCGCGGTCGTCGACGAGCAACCGGTGCGTCGGCCCCAACCAGGTGCGTCCAAGCTCCTTCACCGGGCAGTATGCCCTTCGACGCCGACTCGCCTTGGCGACACGCCGGCCGAGCCCGGGAGGGAATGCGAGGACGCCGCGGCCACGGTGACCGGGCAGCGGTTTCTCTTCTGTACCGACAGCGACCAGCTCACCGATGCGGGTGAAGCTGAGCTCATGGCGCTCATCCCAATGCTGCGCCTCCAAGAGGCAGTCGAGATCCACGGGTTCGCCAGCCCGGAGGGGCCGCGTGGGAGGCAGGTCGCGTACAACCTGAATCTGTCCTGTCATCGGGCGAACAGGGTTGCGGAGTTCCTCGAGGCCGGCGGGGTCCCACCGAGCCGGATCCGCAGATTCCGGCACGGGGCACATCCAAGTTCGGCTCGGCCCGCCAGAACCGGGCCGTGGTAATCCCGCTGGCTGAAGCGCTATTCAGCCCTGACCTGGTACGGACCCGATTCCGGGTCGCGGCCCTGAGCTTTCTCGCGCGCGCTCCCTGCAATCCCTTCACGGATGATGGGGCGCTGGCGCTGAGCCCGCCAGCCACCGAACCCCCGGTCGGCTACCGGATCAAGCACTGGATGGAGGTCGAGGTCGCCACGGCGGATCGCCTGCACATGGATCCCAGCAGCCCCGGCTTGGTCGACTGGGGGCACTCGCCTGGAGAGAGCGGCTACTGCGGAACCAAGTCGAAGGCGCATGTCCTGGCTGCACTGGGACCCGTTGGTCGGGGTGGCTCCATGGATGCCGTTCACGGCGAGACCTGGGAATGGGAAAGTGAGTTCGTCACCCAGGTTGGAGCCGTGGTGCCGTGTACCTTGCCCGACGCACCGTGCAGGCCACTTGGACCCAACCCGATGATTCCTCCGATCAGGAACCGGTTCCGCCTGCGGGTGTTCGCTGATGGAACCAAGGAGAGCGAATTCGTGTCATCCAGCACGATGCCCAATCACTACCTCTACGAGGACGGCAAGCTCAAGACGTTTGGCGGTGCGCCCGTCCATCCTCGAGTCGATTTCAAGGCGTGGGCGACATCGACAGGCGTCTCCCTTCGCGAAGCCGAGATCGGGTTCGCTGCGCTTCGCGAGGCGTGCTGCCACAAGGGCAAGCTTCCGGGCTGCATCTGCACGTGCAGCAACGGGAAGACCGACGTGGCGTCGGCGGTGCCCTTTGGCATGGATCCCCAGGACGCCATCGTGGCGTGCCTGGGAGTCGGGGCCGGTTTGTTGATGATGGGGTGCCCCAGGACCTGCGCTCCGGCCGGCACGGCCTGCACGCTGCCGACCTGGTCCTCGAACCCGTGAACGACTGACGCCCTCAAGCTGGTAGAGCGCGAGACGGCCAGCTCATCCCCGGTGTGGCATGCGAGTCATCAACCTGGGAACTGGATCCAATGGTCCTTCAGGTCGAGCGACGATCTGAGGATCTCCCGGGCACGGGCTAGATCACGAGAACGCACCTGGACGCTGTACACGACAGAACCTTCGATGAAGCAATCGATTCCGGCTAAGGCCAGCTCGCGCTCGACGATCGCCCGTGCCTCCTGGTCAGTGGCCCCGACCACGGCCGCGCCCACCAGCTCGTCGTCGGCAAGAAAATTCTCGGTCACGGCAGGGGGCCGAGTGACGACGGCTCGACCGTAAAGGTTTGAGTCTTGACGCCACCGCTGCCATCAGGTTCGAGAACCTGCTTGGCTTTCGCATTGTGGCCGATTCGTTGTCCGCGTACGTAGATGTCGAACTCCAACGTTCTGGCGGGGAGGTCGACGCTCGCCGCGGGGGGGTCGGTGATGGTCGCGGTCTCGCTGCCGGGACACGGCTTCGTGCGATTCTTTGTCCAGCCGTCGAATGTCGGGCTCGTGGGAAACAGAGCGAACATGTCATTCCATACGTTCGGTTTGAGACCCTGCCATGCCGGCGCGCGATCCGTTCTCTCCAACCAGATGAGCTGGGCATCCTGTCCGCCGGAGCGTGCCGCAAAATATGTAAGTCCTACGACGACGTCGAATGAGTGGCCATACAGCTTTCCACTACGGTAGGCTTTCACGTTCTTTATCGCGACGCTGCTCGGCACGCAGTCGCAGCCGGGAGGTGCCTTCGGGGTCTTTGTGCCACCGTTTACCGTTTGCTCCTCCTCTCCTGGCATCTCGACGGACCTCTCCCTCTGGGACTCCACTCGCGGTGCGAGACCAGCGGCGGGCTGTGGCCGGGTGGCAGCTTCAGTCGAGAACACCGGAATGCGGCTGAAGTCATGCCTGAAATTCGTCTCGGATTGGAGCGTCAGCTGACGCGTCTCGCGTGGCTGCCTACCCACCGGCGAGCTTGCATTCTTGTCGAACTGGCGCATAGCTCGACTGCCGAAGTCCTTGTTCGAAGGCCGGACCAACCGTTCGAACCCCATCACGTCTCCTCGGCTCTCGGCTCTGCATTTGTCGGCGCCTCGGCCGGATGCTCACGGCCTCCGGTCGCTGTGATCTAGGCAGCGACGGCCGCTACACGTTCGGCATTATTCTGGGCTCCAGGGTCGCGGACGTCAACAGTGCCACGGCCACGGTCGCTCATCGCCAGGTGAGGAGAGATCCCAACGTCGTGGGCATAGGTGGGATCCAGACCTCCCCGGTAGCAGCCCACCAGATCAGGCTGGGATGCCGCCGACGGCGGCGTGGGCAGTTCCCGCCGCCGCGCCGCACTGCAGGATTCCGTTCGTCCGGCGTCGATCGGAGGTTCAATCGGTGGCCTGCGCGCTCGCGTGATGGCGCGTGGTACTGGAATCGCTTGTTCAGCCTTGACCTTGACGTTTCTGCCTCTGCCGGAAATAGGATTGCTCAGACTGAGTGTGCTCGAGTTCTCGTATTCCGAATACACAAGGAGAACACTTTGGTCTGGGTGTCGCGGGGTGTCGCTGTCATGGTGGTTCTGGTAGGCCGGCGCCGGCGGTTGGCTGTTCCCGAGCGACATGGTCCTGCCGGGTCGCCACCAGGCCCACCTGTACGCCCAGACGCACCGCGAGCGAACGGCTCGGTCGCGCATTGACAGACTCCCCGCACGGCAGGCGTCCAGGCTGGTGATGCCGTAACAGACCTCGGTGCGCGCGGGCGGCCGCCGGCAAGGTCGGTGACGTGCCGGGGTGAGCACAACACCTGCCGGGCGTGGGGAACCGGACGCTTGGATTGCAGAGGTGACGGCGGCCAGGCAGTCGCCGAGGCCACCCTCCGCAACCTCACCGCCCCGCCACAGACAGTCAGCCCGGAGCTGGTCCGTCGGGCGATCGAGGAGCGTAGGTGGCCTCACGGCCGCGCTGGATGGCAGCGACCCGGCGCTGCGGGCGCGGCTGTACCAGGAGCTCGGTATCGAGGGAACCTGCGACCCGCATGGCCGAATCGTCGTGATTGAAGCGGATCTCGGTAGGCCTATCGAACGTGTCGGAGGGGCGGACGCAACCATACGCCTACCGGAACTCATCGCCAGGCTGGTGCCTTCAACCTGTTCGGCGACGGGGTCGATCCGGCTGGCGAGTTCGCCGACTACTACCTGCGTTTTGGGGTCGGGTTCGCCGACGGCCGCAAGGCCACCAACCTGGACCACCGCCGGGACCTTGACGAGATCCCGGCGCCGGACCCACCCACGTTGTGGCTGGTCCGCTGGGAGGGCTATGACCGGCTGGCCTGGGAGGTGGACGTGTGGGTGTGGGGCCTGCCCCCGCCGGGGCCGCTGGCCTTCGTGTGCGAGTGGCCGGCCCGCCACATCCCCGAGACCCGGGCCGAGGTCGACGCCGCCCTGGTCCTGGAGGCGGCCGCCCGGGCGGTCCCATCTGGCCCGATCAGGGTTCACCGTGAGCTTCTTTGTGCTGCCGGCCTGGCGGCCGCCGACCGAGCCGCGGATGCCGGTCTGGTCCCGAGGGCCCGAGGGCATGGTCCCGGGGTCGTGCCGGTGGCGCTGCTGGTGGCCCGCACCGACACCCATGCCGTCCTGGTCGATGGGCTGCTGGTGTATCCCACCGGGTTCGACTTCGACCTGGCCGTGCGGCGCCGCCCCGGCCGACCCCACGAGCATCGCCACCGCCCGCGCCTGTGGGATGACGAGCTTCGGTTGGAGGTCCGCTTCGCCGACGGCCGCACCGCTGACAACGACCGCCGTCGCTGGCCCCGCCCCTCCGGCGACGAGGTCCCGGAGGCGCCGCTGCTGTACCAGAGCACCCGTGGCCCAGATGGTGGCCATGTGTGGCTGTGGGGCCTGCCCCCGCCCGGACCGCTGGTCTTCGCCTGCCAGTGGCCGACCGAGCAGATCCCACCCTCGCAGGCGGAGCTGAACGCCGGCCTGGTCCTGGCGGCGGCCGCCCGAGCCCAGACCCTGTGGCCCGACCAGGCCCCGCCATGAGCTTCTTTGTGATGCCGGCCTGGCAGCCACCCTCCGGCTACCGGATCCCGACCTGGCTACGGCCACCCGAGACCATGGTCCCCGGCATCGTGCCCGTCGAGCTGCTGCTGGCCCGCACCGACACCGATGCCGTCCTGGTCACCGACCTGCGCGCCTATCCCACCGGGCTGGAGTTCGCCCTCACCGCCAGACCCCACCCAGACCAGCTCCAGCAGCGCCACCACGACCCCGAAAAGCCCCACCGCTTTGTGTACCGCGACCTCTGGCTGGAGCTCCGCTTCGCCGACGGCCAGACGGCGAGCACCCACCCGCGACACTGGCCCCGCACCTTCGAGACCGAGCAGCCCGACCCGCCGTTCCTGTACCCCCACGGCGGCGGCGGGAGCGAGCGCGGCTGGCACTCCCGCCACTGGCTGTGGGGCCTACCCCCGCCCGGGCCGCTG
>WNFV01001426.1_pt1 | contig 39190 bp, 37 predicted proteins | sample 5400101 | NCBI WGS metagenome assembly WNFV01 (sample SAMN13153361, study PRJNA577476) | soil metagenome | isolation source: 115 cm soil or saprolite under grassland replicate 1 | place: USA:California | collected 2016-06-15 | reverse complement strand
GAGGAGGAAGCCATGCATAAGTCGATGAAAGGCATCGGGCTCTGCGCCCTTGCGTTGTCGCTTGGAACGGGTGCCGCGCTCGCGCAGAATTTTCCGAGCAGGACGGTCCGCCTCGTCTCGGGCGTGACCCCGGGCAGCGCCTCGGACACGACGGCGCGCATCATCGCCGAAAAGCTCCAGGCGAGCCTCGGCCAGCCGGTGATCGTCGAGAACAAGCTCGGCGTGGGCGGGCTGATCGGCGCCGCCTACGTCGCGAACGCCGAGCCGGACGGTCACACGATCAGCATCTACACCTCCGCCTTCACCGTGGCGCCGCTCCTCTCGCCCGGACCGCTCGATCCCAAGAATCTCGCGCCGGTCGCGACCATCGGCACGGTCCCGACGGTTCTGGTCGTCTCGACCGCCAAGAGCTACAAGACCGTGGCGGACCTCGTCGCCGCGGCCAAGGCAAACCCCGGTGCGGTCGTCGCCACGACCGCGGGCATCGGCAGCTCGACGCACATGAACCTCGAGCGCTTTCGCATCGCCGCGGGCATCGAGGTGCTGCACGTGCCGATGAAGGGCGCGCCGGACGCGCTCACCGAAGTGCTCACCGGACGCGCCGATTTCTACTTTGCGCTTCCGTTCCAGGTCGGGCCCCAGGTGAAGGAGGGCAAGCTGCGCGCGCTCGCGGTGGGCTCGCCCGGGAGAAGCGCGCTGTTCCCCGACGTGCCCACCACCGTCGAGGCGGGCTATCCGAACTCCGACTACAACTTCTGGATCGGCGCGCTGATCGCATCGAGGACCCCGCGCGATATCGTCCAGCGGCTGAACAAGGAGTTCAACGCCGCGGTGAGCTCGCCCGAGGTGCGCGAAAAGTTTCTCAAGCTCGGCGTCGATCCCCTGACCATGCCGCTGCCCGACTTCGAGGCGATGATCAGGCAGGAGTTCGAGTCGAACGCCCGGCTCATCAAGGCTGCGGGAATCCGGGCCAACTAGGAACCGGCAAAGTAGGCTGCGGGTCGCTCGCGTGGCATACTTCGCATTCCGCAGAGAAGTCCTCCAGAGAAGACGTCGATGAACATGCCGAAAAAATCCGCCGGGCCGAAAATCGTCCGGCCCGACGACATCGATCCGCATCACAACTGGAAGCGTCCGCTGCACGCTCCGGGCCACACCCAGGTCGACTTCGAGGAGCGCATCGATTTCCGGCGGCTGCACGATTATCGCCTCGCGCGCGTGCGCGCCGCGCTCGCAGCTTCGGGCCTGGGGGCGCTGCTCTCGTTCGATCAGCACAACATCCGCTACACCACGAGCACGGTGATCGGCGAGTGGGCGCGCGACAAGCTCACGCGCTACTCGCTCCTCACGGGCAACGGCGATCCTTACATCTGGGATTTCGGCAGCGCGGCCCAGCACCACCGGCTCTACGCGCCTTGGCTGCGCGTCGATCACTGCAAAGCCGGCCTGCTCGGGCTGCGCGGGGCGGTGGGAAGCGATATCACGCTGTTCCGTGAAGCGGCGAAGGAGATCAAGGCGATCCTCGACGCCGAGGGCGTCGGCGGCATGCCGCTTGGGCTGGACGTGGTCGAGCCGCCGATGCTGTTCGAGCTGCAGAAGCTCGGGATCGAGGTGCGCGACGGCCAGCAGGTGATGCTCCAGGCGCGCGAGGTGAAGAACATCGACGAGCTGACGCTCCTCAACATGGCGTCCGCCATGGTGGACGGCGTCTATCAGGACATCGCCGAGGCCTTGAAGCCCGGCGTCAAGGAATCGCAGATCGTCGCGCTCGCGACGGGGCGCCTCTACGAGATGGGCTCGGACTGCGTCGAGGCGATCAATTCGATATCGGGGGAGCGCTGCTCGCCGCACCCGCACAACTTCACCGATCGCCTCATCCGGCCCGGCGACCAGGCGTTCTTCGACGTCATCCAGTCGTTCATGGGCTATCGCACCTGTTACTACCGCACTTTCAACGTCGGGCGCGCGACGGCGCCGCAGCGGACGGCGTACAGGAAAGCGCGCGAGTGGATCGACAAGGCAATCGAGCTGCTGAAGCCCGGCATGACGAGCGACAAGATCGCGCGCGCTTTCCCCGAGGCGAAGGAGATCGGCTTTGCGAGCGAGATGGAGGCCTTCGGGCTCAACTTCTGCCACGGGCTGGGCCTCGGGCTGCACGAGCGGCCGCTGATCTCGCGGCTCACTTCCTTCAAGGAGCCGATCGAGCTCAAGGCGGGGATGGCGTTCGCGGTGGAAACCTATTGCCCGGCGACCGACGGCATCTCCGCGGCGAGAATCGAAGAGGAAGTGATCCTCACGCCCGAGGGCGCGAAGATCATCTCGCTCTATCCGGCCGAAGAGCTGCCGATCGCAAATCCGTACTGAGGAGACAATTCATACCATGCGTGCGAGTCAAAAAGCGCGCCCGGCCAAATCGGCCCCGAAGATCGACGCCATCCCGGAGGCGACGCGGCTCAAGTTGTACCAGCTGCAAGTCGAGATCCGCTACTGCGAGAAGCGCGCCTACGACCTGTTCCTGCAGAACCTGGTGAAGGGCACGAGCCACCTCGCGCTCGGCCAGGAAGCGGTCGCGGCCGGATTCGCCGCGGCGATGAGCGAGGACGACTACAGCTTCTGCACCTACCGCGGCCATCACCATACGCTCGCGCGGGGCGCGCCGATGCTCGCCGTGCTGGGCGAGCTGATGGGGCGGCAATGCGGCCTGATGAAAGGCAAGGGAGGCTCGATGCACCTGACGAGCGTCGAGCACGGCGTGATGGGCTCCTACGCGATCGTCGGCGCTCATCTCCCGATCGCCGCGGGCGCGGCGTGGTCGGCGCAGTACCGCGGAACGAAACAGGTGGCGGTCGCGTTCTTCGGCGACGGCGCGACCAATATCGGCGCCTTCCACGAGGCGCTCAACCTCGCCGCGGTGTGGAAGCTGCCGGTCGTCTTCTGCTGCGAGAACAACCTGTACATGGAGTACACGCCGATTTCCGCCGTCACCGCGGTGAAGCACCCGGCCGCCGACCGCGCCGCGAGCTACGGACTGGAGCGCCAGGTGATCGACGGCAACGACGCCGACGCCGTGTTCCAGGCCGCGAGCGCGGCGATCGCCAAGGCGCGCTCGGGCGGCGGGCCCTCGCTCGTCGAATGCCTCACCTACCGCCACAGCGGGCACTCCCGCGCCGACCCCGCCAAGTACCGGCCGAAGGAAGAAGTCGAGGAATGGATGAAGCGCGATCCGCTGGCGCTGTACCGCGACCGCCTGCTCGGAATGGGCATCGCTGAAGGCGCGCTCGCGAAAATCGAGGCGGACGCGATGGCGAAGCTCGACCAGGCGACCGAAGCCGCGAAGGCCTCGCCGACGCCCGCGGTCGAGACGGCGATGACCGACGTCTGGGCGGACGGGGGCAACGCATGGCGCAACTGAGCTACCGGGAAGCGGTCGCCGCCGGCATCGCGCAGGAGATGAGGCGCGACGAGCGCGTCGTATTGTTCGGTGAGGACACGGCCGCCGCGGGCGGCGTGTTCAAGACCACGGTGGGCTTGTTCGAGGAGTTCGGGCCGAAGCGCGTGAAGGACACGCCGATCTCGGAGCTCGCGATCCTCGGCGCGGCGATGGGCGCGGCGATGACGGGCCTGAGGCCCGTCGCGGAGATCATGTTCTCGGATTTTCTCGCCTGCTGCTGGGACTACGTCGCGAACGAGATCGCGAAGACGCGCTACATGAGCGACGGGCAGATCACGCTCCCGCTCGTCATCCGCACCGCGAACGGCGCGGGCTCCCGCTTCGGCGCGCAGCATTCTCAGAGCGTGGAGAACTGGGCGATGGCCGTTCCCGGCCTCAAGGTCGTCGCGCCTTCCAATCCTGCCGACGCGAAGGGGCTGCTCGCCGCGGCGATCCGCGATCCCGATCCGGTGGTGTTCTTCGAGCACAAGAGCCTGCTCGCCAACAAGGGCGAGGTGCCCGAGGGCGAGCACCTCGAGCCGCTCGGACGCGCGAAGCTGCTGCGCGAAGGCGGCGACGCCACGATCATCGCGCTCGCCGCGATGGTCCCGCGCGCGCTGAAAGCGGCGGAGATGCTCGCCGCCGACCACGGCATTCACGCGAGCGTGATCGACGTGCGCTCGCTCGTGCCGCTCGACGCGCACACGCTGCTTCGCGAGGCCTCGCGCACCGGACGCGTCTTCACCGTCGAGGAAAACCCGCGCCTTTGCGGCTGGGGCGCGGAGATCGCATCGCTCATCCAGGAGGAGGTCTTCGGCGCGCTCAAGGGGCCGGTGATCCGCATCACCACCCCGCACATTCCGCTGCCCGCGGCGGACCAGCTCGAGGACGCGGTCGTGCCGAGCGCGGCGCGCATCGCGAGCGAGGTCAAGCGCGCGCTGGGTTCACGGCGCGCCGCGTGAGCCGAACGCAGACGCAATGGACGTGATCATGCCGCAGCTGGGCGAGACGGTGACCGAGGGAACGGTGGCGAGCTGGTACAGGAAGGTGGGCGACGTCGTGCGCGCCGACGAGCCGCTCTTCGAGGTCGAGACCGACAAGGTGACGACCGAGATTCCGGCGGTCGCGAGCGGCGTGCTCAAGGCGATCCTGGTCGAGGCCGGCAGCACGGTGCCGGTGGGCACGGTGCTCGCGGTGATCGAGCCCGCACCCAGATGAAGTCGAAGGAGAGCTGAATTGATCGCCGCAAAAGCAGCGAGGCTCGGCTGGATCGGCGCCGGGCGCATGGGCTTCGAGATGGCGCGCCGGCTGGCAAAATCGGGCTGCGACATCGCCGTCTGGAACCGCACCCCCGCGAAAGCCGAGCCGCTCGCGAAGGACGGCGCGAAGATCGCCGATTCCCTGCCCGATCTCGCCGGCTGCGACATCGTGTTCTGCATGGTCTCGACCTTCGACGACGTCAAGGAAGTGATCGCCGGGCCGAAAGGCCTGCTGTCGAAAGCAAGCGGCAAAGGCCGCGTGCCGCGCATGGTGGTGGAGTGTTCCTCGATCTCTCTGGAGGGCTCGGCGGAGCTCCGGAAGATCCTCGCCGGGCACGGCGTGGAGCTCCTTTCGGCGCCCGTTTCCGGAAACGCGAAGGTCATCAAGGCGGGCAAGCTCACCTTCGTCGTGTCGGGTCCCAGGGCGGCGTACGATGCGGCCGCGCCTTACCTCGCGATGATGGGGCAGGGCTCCTCCTACGTCGGCGAGGGCGAGCTCTCGAGAATCGTCAAGATCTGCCACAACGTGATGCTGGGCGTGGTGACGCAGTGCATGGCCGAGATCACGGTGCTCGCGCAAAAAGCGGGCGTGCCGCGCCACGCCTTTCTCGATTTCCTCAACAAGAGCGTGATGGGCTCGACCTTCACGCGCTACAAGGCCCCGGCCTTCGTCAACCTCGATTTCCACGTGACCTTCACGCCTTATCTGCTGCGCAAGGACCTCGACCTGGGGCTCGAGGCGGGCCGCAGGTTCGAGGTGCCGATGCCGCTCGCCTCGATCACGCGCGATCTCGTGCAGTCGATGATGGGGCAGGGCATGAGCGAGGAGGACTTCTCGACCTTGCTCCTGCAGCAGGCGAAGGCGTCGGGGATCGAGTTGAAACCGGAAAACAAAACGGTCGGCGACGGGCTGTAGCGATAATCCTTCACAGAGGAGCTTCAGATGAAAAACATAATCGGCATTGCCGCAATGGTGCTGGCTGCAGCCGCGTCCCAGGCTTGGGCGCAGGACTACCCGAACAAGCCGGTGCACGTGATTATTTCCTTCACGCCCGGCAGCTCGACCGACATCGTCGGACGCATCGTCATGCAGAAAGTTTCCGAAATCTGGGGGCAACCGGTCGTGCCCGAGAACCGCTCCGGCGCCGGGGGATCGATCGGCTCGAACGTCGTCGCAAAGGCCACGCCAGACGGCTACACGCTGCTCATCAATTCCAACGCGCATTCGGTGAACCCCGCGATCTACGCCAAGCTGCCGTACGAGACGACCAAGGATTTCGTCGATGTCGTGCCGCTGGCCGTTCAGCCAAATGTCCTCGTCGTGAACGCAGGATCGCCTTACAAAAATGTGATGGACCTCGTGAATGCGGCGAGGGCTAAGCCCGGTTCGATCAACTGGGGTCACGCCGGCATCGGGAGCGGCACGCATCTGAACACGGAAAAATTCGTCGCGGCGGCCAAAATCAACGTCACCCAGGTCCCGTTCAAGGGCACGCCTGAAGTGATTCAGGCGATGTTGAGCGGGTCGGTGGATTGCTACTGGGCGCCGATTTCGGCGGCGATTCCGCACCTCAAGGGCGGCAGGGTGCGGGCGCTCGCCGTTAGCACACCCAAGCGCAACGGGCAGCTTCCGGACGTTCCAACGACCGGCGAAGCGGGCGTATCCGGCGCCGACGCGCCCTTGTGGTTCGGCGTCTGGGCGCCGGCCGGCACGCCGGCGAGCATAGTCGCCAAAATCTCGAGCGACACGCGCAAGGCGCTCGCCGATCCGGTCGTGCGCGAAAGGCTGTCCAACCTCGGCAGCGACACCATGGACATGTCGCCGGAAGAATTCGCCCGCTTCGTGCGCAGCGAAATCGACGAGTACGCGCGCGTAATCAGCTATGTTCCGCTCGAAAAGATGGACGCCGAGATGCGCAAGGAAATGGAGCGTTGCCAGCGCGAGGGCACTCCGCGGCCGGAAAGCTCGGCGGTGCGGGCGCACGTGCCCGCGTGCTTCTGGGCCTTCGCCAACACCTGGCGCGACATCTTCAAGAACGGCGTGTGCGATCACGCGATCAAGGAGTTGTGCCGGCTCTATGTGTCCCGCTCGGTTCAATGCGAATACTGCGGCAATCAGCGCTCGATCAAGGCCGCGGCGAGCGGCAAGGTCATCGAGGACCACGTGAAGGACCTGCTCGACTTCGAAAAGTCGACGCGCTTCGACGAGCGCCAGAAGGCGGCGCTCGCTTATGCCGAAGCGATCACCTGGCACATCGACACCGACGACGCGTTCTGGGGACGGATGCACCGGCACTTCAGCGAGCCGGAACTGGTCGAGCTGGGCTGCTTCATCGCGCTCACCATGGGGCAGCAGAGCTGGCTGCGGCTGCTCGACATCGAGCACCACCAGGTGCTCGCCGGCACCTCCGCGTCCATGGCGCCGGGGTTCGAAAACGCCGACGCGCTCGTCGAGGCGAAAGCTTCGCCGGAATACTGGACGAAGAAGTCCGGCCGGGACTCCCCGGAAAAGGTGGCTTAGACCCCGAGCAGTGCCGGATCATGCGGGCGGTCGGAGCGAGGGCGAACTAACGAGGGAGCGGCTTCGTGACGTTCGAAGGCAAGACCTGCCTGATCACCGGCGCGGCGGGCAATCTCGGCCGCGCGGTCGCGGCGGCATTCGCGTCGGCCGGGGCGGCGCTGGTTCTTCTCGGCCGCGACGAGAAAAGCCTGCGGACGGCCCTCGGTAATCGGGGCGAGCGCAGCCTGTTCCTCGAAGCCGACTTGCTCGACGCGGCCGCGGTGGCGAACGCAGTCAGGACCGCAGTGGACCGGTTCGCCCGGATCGACGTCCTGTGCAATATCGCCGGCGGCTTCCGCATGGGGCACCCGGTGCACGAAACCCCGGAGGACACCTGGGAGCTCATGCTCGACTTGAACGCAAAATCGGTGATCCACACCGCCCGGGCGGTCGTTCCGGGGATGATCGCTGCGGGGTACGGAAAGGTCGTCAACATCGCCGCCCTCGCGGGCCTCGCCGGCAAGGCGAACATGGGCGCCTACAGCGCCGCGAAGAGCGCGGTCATCCGGCTGACCGAAAGCATGTCGGCGGAATTGCGCGACAAGGGGATCAACGTCAACTGCATTCTTCCCAGCATCATCGACACGCCGCAGAACCGCGCCGACATGCCCGGCGCCGATCCGCGGCGCTGGGTGGCGCCGGAAGCGCTCGCCGAGGTCGTGCTGTTTCTCGCCTCCGATGCCGCGCGCGCGATTCATGGAGCGGCGATTCCCGTGACCGGCCTGGTCTGATAGATTCTGGGAATGACCGAAGTCTTCATCTGCGACGCTGTGCGTACGCCGTTTGGTCGCTACGGTGGGGCGCTCGCTTCGATCCGCACCGACGACCTCGCCACGCTTCCTATCAAGGCGCTCATGGAGCGCAACCCCTCGGTAGACTGGGCCGCGCTAGACGATGTGATCTACGGCTGCGTCAACCAGGCGGGCGAGGACAACCGCAACGTGGCGCGCATGGCGCTGCTTCTCGCCGGGCTGCCGCATACGGTGCCGGGGGCGACCGTGAACCGGTTGTGCGGTTCGAGCCTGGATGCGGCCGGCACCGCGGCCCGGGCGATCCGCTGCGGCGAAACGCAACTCATGATCGCGGGAGGCGTGGAAAGCATGTCGCGCGCGCCCTTCGTCGTTGCGAAAGCGGAGAGCGCGTTCTCGCGAGCGGCGAAAATCGAGGACACCACGATCGGCTGGCGCTTCGTGAATCCGCTGATGAAAGCGAAGTACGGCATCGACTCTATGCCGGAGACCGCCGAAAACGTCGCGGAGGAGTTCAAGGTGGGGCGCGCCGACCAGGACGCCTTCGCGCTGAGGAGCCAGCAGCGCTGGGCGGCGGCGCAGGCCAGGGGATTCTATCGGAGCGAGATCGTTCCAGTCTCCGTCGCTGGAAAAAAGGGCGCGGCGACGCTCGCGGATCGCGACGAACATCCGCGCCCGGAGGCGACCCTCGAGGCGCTCGCCAAGCTCAAAGGCGTAGTGAAGCCCGAGGGTACGGTCACCGCGGGCAACGCCTCGGGCGTGAACGACGGCGCTTGCGCGATGATTCTCGCTTCCGACGCCGCGGCGAGGAAGCATAAGCTGACACCGAAAGCGCGGGTCCTCGCGATGGCGACGGCGGGCGTCGCCCCGCGGATCATGGGAGTAGGTCCGGCGCCTGCCACGCGCAAGGTCCTGGAGAAGACGGAACTCAAGCTCTCACAGATGGACGTGATCGAGCTGAACGAGGCGTTCGCAGCGCAGGCGCTCGCCGTAACGCGCGATCTCGGGCTTGCGGATGATGCCCCCAACGTCAACCCCAACGGCGGAGCGATCGCCATCGGTCATCCTTTGGGAGCATCGGGCGCGCGCCTGGTTACCACCGCGATGTATCAATTGCAGGCGACTAAAGGCCGCTACGCACTTTGCACCATGTGCATCGGCGTGGGGCAGGGGATCGCGGTGATCATCGAGCGGGTGTAGCGTGCGCGGCCGGGCGATACGGCATGGAACATCGCGCCGGCGCGAAGCGGCGGCGTACAATGGCGTCTAGACACGGAGCGCCTGGTGGATCTAACCCTGAAGACGATAGTCGAGTTTCGCGAGGAGATGCGCGAGTTCCGAGTTGAAACGCGCAAGACGCTTGCGGAGCACTCACATCGATTGAATGTCATTGAAGCCACCATCGCCAGCCTCAAGGCCGATGTAGGCATACTGCTCAGCTAGATGCTCAGGACAGCGGGAAGCATGGATATCGGGAGTGCTTCGACCCCTTGCCCGAGCGGGTAGCGCTCCTTTCCAGAATAAACCACGAACGCCGCGCTCGGCTTCAGGTCGCTGACGGCCGACCAGAAACCGCGCGACGGCGCCGGCGCCGACCCGAGCTTGATTTCGAAAGCAAGGCGCCTCCCGCGTGGTCGCTCCAGCACCAGGTCGATCTCGGCGCCCGCCGCGGTGCGGTAAAAGCATGCGCCCGAACGCCCGCCGTCCGCAGCCAGCGCCTGCTCGATGACCCAGCCTTCCCACGAGGCTCCGGCGATCGGGTGTCCGAGCAGGTCATCGACCGCCCCGATGCGCAGCAACGCGTGCAGCAATCCGCTGTCGCGCAGATAGACCTTCGGGCTTTTCACCAGGCGCTTCTTGAGATTTGCCGCGAACGGCGGCAGGACCCGGATCATGAACGTGTCCTGCAGCGTGTCGAGATAGTGCTTGGCCGTCGGTGCACTGACGCCCAGGCTCGCCGCGATTTTCGATGCGTTCCAGATCTGGCCGTGAAAGTGGGCGAGCATCTCCCAGAAGCGCCGCAGCGCGGCGGCAGGAATGCGCACGCCGAGCGCAGGGAGGTCGCGTTGAAGATGCGTCTCGATGAAGGCCTCGCGCCACTCGAGCGATCTGGAATCGGAGGCGGCCAGGAAGCCCCCGGGGAACCCGCCGCGATTCCACGGCGTCATCGGGGTGTGGCGCTTGGCCGTGGCGACCTCATCCAGCGTGAGCGGCGCAAGCTCGTGATATACGACGCGGCCGGCGAGGCTTTCCGATGCCTGCCGCGCCAGATCGGGCGAGGTCGAACCGAGGACCAGAAATCGGCCGTTCCTGCGTTTCGCGTCAACGAGGCTGCGCAGCACCGGGAAGAGCTCGGGGCGCCGCTGGATTTCGTCGATGATTACCAGACGGCCGGCGAGCGGTTCGAGATAGAGTTCGGGATCCCTCAGTTTCGCAGCATCCGACGGGCGCTCCAGATCGAGATAGGCGGCGGCGTCGAAGCGGCGCGCCACGGTGCGTGCCAGGGTGGTCTTCCCGACCTGGCGCGCGCCGACCAGCCCGACGACCGGAAAGCGTCGCAGGGAGGCGAGCAGAACCGGTTCCAGGCGCCGCCGGATCATCCATGTATTTTAAAAGATAGTCTTTTAATTTACAAGGATAATACGCAGCCTATGGACACGCAATCCGAATTTCAGTGCGCGACGCTCTTGACGATGTACCCGCCCGATTTTTCGTCGCGCTCCAGCTGCAGCATGTTGCGCGACTCGGCTTCGTCGAGAAGCTTGGAGAAGGACGAGAAGCCGTAGTAGGACTCGTTGAAGCCCGGATTGCGGCGCTTGAGCGCCTGCTTCACCATCGAGGCCCAGATCTTCTCCTCGGCGCCGCGCTCGTCGATGAGCGCCTCGACCGTCTGCATCACGAGCTCCAGCGCTTTCTCGGTCTTGTCCTCGCCGTCTTTCGGAGCGCCTTCCCCGGCCGCAGCGGGCTTCGCCTGGGGTTTCTTCCTCGGTTGCCGGCGCCCCGGCTTCTCGCGCACCAGGTCGTCGTAAAAGATGAACTCGTCGCAGTTCGCGACTAGGAGGTCGGAGCTGGAGTTCTTCACGCCCACGCCGATCACGGTCTTGTCGTTCTCGCGGAGCTTGGAGACGAGCGGCGAGAAATCCGAGTCCCCGCTGATGATGACGAAGGTATCCACGTGCGACTTGGTGTAGCAGAGGTCCAGCGCATCGACCACCATGCGGATGTCGGCCGAGTTCTTGCCGGACATGCGCAGGTGCGGGATCTCGATCAGCTCGAACGAGGCTTCGTGCATGTCGGACTTGAACTCCTTGTAGCGCTCCCAGTCGCAGTAGGCCTTCTTCACCACGATACTGCCCTTCAGGAGCAGGCGCTCGAGAACCTTGTTGATGTCGAACTTGGCGTATTTCGCGTCGCGCACGCCGAGCGCGACGTTCTCGAAGTCGCAGAAAAGCGCCATGTTCACGTCGTCGCTAGGGGCGGTCATTGGGGCTCGCCGTAGGGTTCGGATGAGCCATTATCGCATCCCTCCATCGAGCGCCGGTTGAAGTTCGGGCGTTCTCGGAATAGCATCCCTACTTACTGGAGCGACACATGCATACCGAAGTTCACGTTCACGGCACGGTGCTTTTGAAAAGCGGAGTCAGCCAGACGGAAATCGAGCTGGCGCTGCGGTCCTGGTTCGATTACGTCGATGTGGACGGGCTGGCCGACGCGCGCAGCGCCCATCAGGACGAGCCCGGCATCGTGTTCGACCGGCGCCGGCGCGCTCTGGACATCTGCTGGACCGGCTACGTCGGCCGCAATTTCCAGCGCTCGCTCGAAGGGGCGTTCGAGTCGCTGTCGCCCTATTCCGAGGAGGCGGCCGCGGTCGAGGTCAGCTACTACCAGGAGGACGGCCAGGACGAGCACAGCTGGGTGTTCGTCGGACCGACTCCCGATTCGATCTGGGACATGCAGCGCCGGCGCATGATCGACGATGTCTCGGCGCTGCTCGCGCGCCATTTCGGCGATGCCGAGATCGGCGAGGTTACCGCGCTCGTCAACCAGCTCTTCACGCGCCGCGCCGCCGAAGGGCCGCAGGAGCGGACCCAGTCGCGTCCGAGCGGCGCTACCGGGAAAAAGCACCTGCACTAGGCGCTTCAGCCGGAAGGAGACCGGCCGTCGGGTTGCTCCTTGACGCTCATTCTTCAGAAGGCTTTGATTTTCTAAGGTATTACTTTCAGTTTACGCCGTAACATATTCATTTATCTGCTGTTATATCACATCAAGCATATTCTCGGAAAGCCTTCTTAAGTCCCTGTTGTAGCTAAAAATTTCTCAATTTCGTGCTTGACCTACCCCTTTCTTTCCTCTAGAGTGGTGAGAAGTAGAATTTAGTGGGGAATCGTGGCGTTCAGTTTCGCCACTCGAAGGGGGACCATTGTTTCAGGGGGCGACAGAGTTGAGTCTCGACGCCAAGGGAAGGCTTGCCGTGCCGACCCGGTACCGGGACACCTTGCTATCCGGAGGGCGCGCGGTGGTTCTCACCGCTCACCCCGATAGCTGTCTGCTTCTTTATCCCCGAGTCGCCTGGGAGCCGATCGGCGCGAAAGTCCAGGCGCTTTCCAGCTTCAATGAACAGGCGCGCTGGTGGCAGCGGCTGCTGGTCGGGTTCGCCGAGGAACTCGAGCTCGACGCGCAAGGCCGCATCCTCGTGTCGGGCGCGCTGCGCAAGTTCGCCGGCCTCAAGAAAGACGTGATTCTGGTCGGGCAGGGAAGCCATTTCGAGATCTGGGATATCGCCGCGTGGGACGAGCAGCTGACGCGGTCTCTCGCGCAAGTAGGCACCAACCCGCCGCCCGGCACCGAAAACTTCTCGCTGTGAGCGCTGATGCGCACCTCCCCGTCCTCCTCCGCCCGGCAGTCGACGCGCTCGCAATCGGGTCGCGCGCGGACGGCACGTTCGTGGACGCGACCTTCGGCAGGGGCGGTCACAGCCGGCTGATTCTTGAGCAGCTGGGCCCCCGGGGCCGGCTGATCGCGATCGACCGGGACCCCGAGGCGGTCGCGGCCGCGCGCGAAATACGCGACCCGCGGCTCACCCCGGTCCACGCGCGCTTCGGCGAGTTGCAGGCGACGCTAGCCGCGCTGTGTTCAGGCGGCGTCGACGGAGTGTTGTTCGATCTGGGCGTGTCCTCGCCGCAGCTCGACGACCCGCAGCGCGGCTTCAGTTTCCGGTTCGATGCGCCGCTCGACATGCGCATGGACCCGACGCAGGGCGTAAGCGCAGCGCGGTGGCTCGAGCAGTCGGAGGAGGCGGAGATCAGAGGGGTGCTCAGCAACTATGGCGAAGAACGGTTTGCTAAACAGATTGCAAAGGCGATTGTTGCTGCTCGGCGAAGAGGGCCTGTCCGGCGCACCGGGGAACTTGCCGCTCTCGTGGCTGCGGCCGTCAGGACGCGTGAACCGGGGCAAGATCCGGCGACGCGGACGTTTCAGGCTCTACGGATTCACCTCAATCAGGAGCTTGAGGAGTTGTCGCTAGCGCTGCCGCAAGCGCTTGCCGCGCTCAAGCCTTCAGGACGGCTCATCGTGATCAGCTTCCACTCCCTCGAGGACCGGATCGTGAAGAACTTCATGCGCGGCGCGGCGCGGCCGACGCTGCCCGAGCGCTTGCCGCTCAAGGCGCGGGAGCTGCCGGCGCCGAGGCTGCGCATCATCGGGCGCCCGGCAAAGCCCAACGCGGAAGAAGTCAGGGCCAATCCCCGCGCGAGGAGCGCGGTGCTGCGCGTCGCCGAGAAGCTCGCCTCCAGCCCGCCATGACCCGCCTGAACCTGATCCTTCTCCTTGCGCTCACCTCGTGCGCGCTGGGCCTCGTCACCTCGCAGCATCGGGCGCGCAAGCTCTTCGGCGAGCTCGAGCAGGAGCAGGAACGTTCGCGCCAGCTCGGAGTCGAATACGGTCAGCTGCAGCTGGAGGCAAGCACGTGGGCGGTGCACGCACGCGTCGAGCGCATCGCCGGCCGCCAGCTGCACATGCGTGTCCCCGACGCGAAACACCTTCACATCGCCCGGCCAGAGGGCGCGGCGAAATGAAGTTCGCCGCCAGCCCGGTCCTCGCGCTGACGCTCCCCCCCTGGCGTTCGCGGGTTCTGCTTTCCGTTTTCATCGCGGGATTCGCGCTGCTGCTCGGCCGCGCCGCCTACCTACAGGGACTGAACAACGACTTTCTGCAGGCAAAAGGCGAGTCGCGCTACAGCCGGGTCATCGAGATCCCGGCGAACCGGGGCCGCATCCTCGACCGCAACGGCGACGCTCTCGCGATCAGCACGCCGGTGAAGTCGATCTGGGCGATTCCAGGCGAGGCGCATCCGGGCCGAGCGGAGCTCGAGCGGCTGGCGGTGATACTCGAGATGCCGCCGAGGGAGATCGAGAAACGCCTCGCCGACGTAAGTCGGGACTTCGTTTTCCTCAAGCGGCAAGTCCCGCCGGAAGCGGCGGAGCGGGTTGCGGCCCTGAGCATTCCCGGAGTGTTCCAGAACCGCGAGTACCGGCGCTATTACCCGAGCGGTGAAGTCACGGCGCACGTGCTCGGCTTCACCGGCGCGGACGACATCGGCCAGGAGGGCATCGAGCTCGAATTTCAGGACGGGCTCGCCGGCAAGCCGGGCAGCCGGCGCGTGATCAAGGACCGGCTCGGCCAGACCGTCGAGGACGTCGAATCGATCCAGGCGGCGCAAGACGGGCGCGACCTCGCGCTCGCGCTGGATATGCGCATCCAGAACCTCGCCTTCAGCGCCTTGAGAGCCGCGGTCCAGAAGCACCGGGCGAAGGCGGGCGGCGTCGTCGTTCTCGACGTCGACACCGGGGAGCTGCTCGCGCTCGCCAATTTCCCGACCTACAACCCGAACAACCGCAACAGACTCATCGGCGCGCAGCTCAGGAACCGCACCCTCACCGACACATTCGAGCCGGGCTCGACGCTGAAACCCTTTACGGTCGCCCTGGCTCTCGAAGCGAGAAGGGTGAAACCCGACACTGTGATCCCGACCGCGCCCGGGAGCCTGAGCATCGGCGCCGCGACCATCCGCGACGCGCACGTGGAGCGCGCCCTCACCGTAGCCCAGGTCATCCAGAAATCCTCCAACATCGGAGCGGCGAGGATCGCGCTCACCCTTCCCGCTCAATCGATGTGGGAGATGTTCCAGAGCCTGGGCTTCGGCGCCGCGCCCGGCCTGGGGTTTCCGGGAGAGGCTGCCGGGAAACTCCGGCCCTACCGAAGCTGGCGCCCGATCGAGCAGGCGACCATGTCCTACGGACACGGCATCTCGGTATCGCTCGTGCAGCTTGCCCGCGCCTACAGCGTGTTCGCGCGCGACGGCGAGCTCGTGCCGCTGTCTCTCCTTCGCGTGGACGCGCCTGCGGCGGGGCAGCGCGTGATCGCGCCGGCGACCGCGCGCGCGGTTCGCGCGATGCTGGAGCTCGCGGTCAACCGGAACGGCACGGCGCCGCGCGCACAGATCATGGGTTATCGCGTTGCCGGAAAAACGGGCACTGCGCACAAGCAGGAAAACGGCACCTACGCCGCCGAGAGGTACGTGTCCTCGTTCGTCGGGCTCGCGCCCGCCTCGCGCCCGCGCCTGGTGATCGCGGTGATGATCGATGAGCCCTCCGACGGCGGGTACTACGGCGGGACCGTGGCGGCGCCGGTGTTCGCGCAAGTGATGGCGGGGGCGCTGCGCGTGCTCGACGTGCCGCCCGACGCACCGATGCAGCCGATCGAGCTGCCTCCCGAAGGCGAGGAAGTGAAAGAAAGTGTCTAGGCGTGCGAGACCAAGTTGAAGACGTCCTGGGCCGGCTCGCAGCGCAAAGGGCGCGCGTGACGGGCCTCGCCGCGGACAGCCGCAGCCTCGCCGCCGGGGAAGTGTTCCTCGCCTATCCGGGCTCGCGCCGCGACGGGCGCGAATTCATTCCGGCGGCGCTCCAGCGCGGCGCCGCCGCGGTGCTCTGGGAACGCGAGGGCTTCGAATGGAATCCGGGCTGGCGGGTGCCGAACCTGGGAGTCGAGAACCTGCGCGGGCTCGCCGGCCGTCTGGCACACGAGATCTACGGGCGTCCCTCCGAGCGGCTGTGGATGATCGGCGTCACCGGCACCAACGGCAAGACCTCCTGCAGCCACTGGATCGCCCAGGCGTGCAGCGCCTGCGGCGCGAAGACCGCGGTGGTCGGGACGCTCGGCACGGGCTTCCCGGGCGCGCTCGATGCCGGGGTCAACACCACCCCGGACGCCGTCCTGCTGCATCGCTCGCTCGCGGGGCTCCTTGCCCAAGGGGCGCAGGGCGTGGCGATGGAGGTCACTTCGATCGGCCTGGATCAGGGACGCGTCAACGGCGTCGCTTTCGGGGCGGCGCTTTTCACCAATCTCTCGCGCGACCACCTCGACTATCACGGCGACATGGAGAGTTACGCGCGCGCGAAACAGCGCCTGTTCGAAACGCCGGACCTGAAGCACGCGGTGCTCAACCTCGACGATGTCCAGGGGGTGCAGATCGCCCGCGCGCTCGCCGGGCGCGGGATCGGCCGCGCCGGCTACAGCTGCTTCGCGGGGGTCGCCGCCCGCTCGGGACTGGAGCGCTATGCCGAGGCGCACGCGATCGAAGTGTCGCCCGAGGGAATCGCCTTCGAGGTGCGCAGCTCCTGGGGCGAGGCGGGGATCGAAAGCGCGCTCCTCGGGCGCTTCAACGTATCCAATCTTCTGGGCGTGCTGACGACGATGCTCGTGTCCGGCGTGCCCTTCGATCGGGCTGCTACGGCGCTCGCGGGCCTGGAGCCCGTCGCCGGCCGCATGCAGCGGCTGGGCGGGGCGGGCAAGCCCGTCGTGGTCGTCGACTACGCCCACACGCCCGACGCGCTGGAAAAGACGCTGGTCGCGCTGAAGGACGTCGCGAAGGCGAGCGGCGGTCGCCTCGCGGTCGTATTCGGCTGCGGGGGCGAGCGCGACCGCGGCAAGCGGCCGCTGATGGGAGCGGTGGCCTCGCGCCACGCCGATGCGATCCTGGTGACGAGCGACAACCCGCGCGGCGAGGATCCCGCCGCGATCATCGCGGAGATCAGCGCAGCGATACCCGTGCCGCATGAAGCGATCGAAGACCGGCGCGCGGCGATCGAGCGCGCCATCGCCTCGGCAGGCGCAGAGGACGTCGTGCTGATCGCCGGAAAGGGGCACGAGACCTACCAGGAGATCGCGGGCCGGCGGCTGCCTTTTTCCGATGCGCTCGAAGCAAAGCAGGCCCTCTCGCGGTGGGGCCGATGATGAGCCTGCGCGAGGCCGCAGCGGCGATCGGGGCGCGCGCGCGCGGCGACGACGCCCGTTTCGACTCGGTATCGACCGACAGCCGCACGCTTGCGCAAGGCGCGTTGTTCGTCGCGCTGCGCGGCGAGCGATTCGACGGGCACCGGTTCATCGACGCCGCAAAAGAGCGCGGCGCCGCTGCGGCGATGGTCATGGAAGACGCAGGGGCGGGGAACGGCGACCCGGGATTGCCGTTCCTTGTGGTCGACGACACGTGCCGCGCGCTGGGACGGCTCGCCGCACACTGGCGCGGTCGCTTCGACATCCCGCTTGTCGCGGTCAGCGGCTCGAACGGCAAGACCACGGTCAGGGAAATGATCGCGGCGATCCTGCGCGCGCACTGCGGAGAGGCGCACGCCCTCTCAACCGAGGGAAATCTCAACAACGACATCGGCCTCCCGTTGACCCTGTTGAGGCTCCGCGAAAACCACCGCGCGGCGGTGGTCGAGCTGGGGGTGAATCATCCCGGGGAAACCGCCGCCCTCGCCGCGGTCGCGAGCCCGACGGTGGCGCTCGTGAATAACGCCCAGAGGGAGCACCAGGAGTTCATGAAGGGCGTCGCCGAGGTCGCCCGAGAGCACGGCTCGGTATTCGCGTCGCTGCGGTCCGACGGGATCGGCGTGATCAACGCCGACGACGAATTTGCCGGTTACTGGAGAGGGCTTCTCGCCGGCCGGCGCGTGCGCGACTTCGGCATCGACCGGCCCGCGCAGGTGAGCGGCCGCTACGAGCTCACGCATTTCGGAAGCGAGATCGAGCTGCGCGCCCCCGAGGGCGCGGCAAGGATAGAGCTGCACGCCGACGGCCGCCACAACGTGCTGAACGCCTGCGCCGCGGCGGCGTGCGCCCTGGCGGCAGGCGCGGGGCTCGAAACGATCGCGCGGGGCCTTGCGGCGTTCCGTCCGGTCGGCGGACGCATGCAGCGTCGGACCGGCCGCTCGGGAGCGAAGCTTATCGACGACAGCTATAACGCGAATCCGGATTCGGTGCGCGCCGCGATCGACGTGCTCGCGGCGCAGCGCGGCGCGAAGCTCCTCGTGCTCGGCGACATGGGGGAAGTGGGCGAGCAGGGAGCGGAATTCCACCGGGAGATCGGCGCTTACGCGCGCAGCCGCGGCGTCGATCGCCTGTATGCGACGGGGGCGCTGTGCCGCGCCGCCGTCGCGGCCTTCGGGAAAGGAGCCCGGCACTTCGCCGCGGTCGAGGAGCTGATCGCAGCGGCTCAGGAGGAACTGCGGCCGCAGACCACGGTGCTCGTGAAAGGCTCGCGCTTCATGCGCATGGAGCGCGTCGTGCAGGCCCTCGCCGGCGGGCCTGCGTCAAACGGAGGGCACTAGATGCTGCTCGCTCTTACGCAATGGATCGCCCAGGACGTGCGCGCTTTCAACGTGTTCCAGTACATCACCTTGCGCGCGGTGCTCGCGACGCTCACCGCGCTCGCGATCTCGCTGCTGGCCGGGCCGCTGGTGATCCGCAAGCTCACCGACTACAAGATCGGCCAGGCGGTGCGCGACAACGGCCCCCAAACGCATCTCACCAAGGCGGGCACGCCGACCATGGGCGGAGCGCTGGTGCTGCTCTCCATCCTGATCACGACGCTCCTGTGGGCGGACCTCTCCAATCGCTTCGTGTGGGCCGTGCTCGCGGTCACCTTCGGTTTCGGCGCGATCGGCTGGATCGACGACTATCGCAAGGTCGTCCGCCGGGATCCGAAGGGGTTGGCGAGTCGCTGGAAATTCTTCTGGACGGCGCTGATCGCTCTGGTCGCAGCGGTCTATCTCGCCTTTGCCGTTTCGGCCCCCAGCACCGACAGGCTCCTCGATCTGTTCATGGCTTGGGTAGGAAGCGGGTTTTCCATAAATTTGCCGCCGAAAGCGGACTTGATCGTGCCGTTCTTCAAGAACATCGCCTATCCCCTCGGCGTATTTGGCTTCATCACGCTCAGCTTTTTCGTGATCCTCGGAACCAGTCATGCGGTCAACATGACCGACGGTCTCGACGGCCTCGCCATCATGCCGGCGGTGATGGTCGCAGGCGGCCTCGCGGTATTTGCGATGGTCACCGGGCGCGTGGACTACTCCAAATACCTGCTTTTCCCTTACATCCCGGGAGCTGCGGAGCTGACGGTGTTCTGCGGGGCGCTCGTCGGCGCGGGGCTCGGTTTTCTCTGGTTCAACGCCTATCCGGCGGAAGTCTTCATGGGCGACGTGGGCGCGCTTTCACTGGGCGCGGCGCTCGGCACGGTCGCCGTGATCGTACGCCAGGAGATCGTGCTTTTCATCATGGGCGGTTTATTCGTCGCGGAAACGCTCTCGGTGATGATCCAGGTGCTCTATTTCAAGTGGAGCGGCGGTAAGCGCGTTTTCCGGATGGCGCCGCTGCATCATCACTATGAGCTCTCCGGCTGGAAGGAGTCTCAGGTGGTCGTGCGCTTCTGGATCATCACCATGATGCTGGTGCTGTTCGGTCTATCTACTTTGAAGCTGCGGTGAGTTTCGCGGGCAGAAAGGCGCTGGTGCTCGGTTTGGGTGACACGGGCTTGTCGATGGCGAAGTGGCTCGCGCGCCGCGGGGCGGTCGTGCGCGTCGCGGACACGCGCGCCGCGCCGCCGCGGCTCGCGGATCTGAGGCGGTCGCTCCCGGGCGTCGCGGCCGATTGCGGCCCGTTCCGCGAGGAAAGTTTCGCCGGAATCGATCTCATCGGAATCAGCCCCGGAGTGCCGCTCTCGGAGCCCAGCGTGCGGCGAGCGGTGGTCGCCGGTATCGAAGTGCTCGGCGATATCGAGCTGTTCGCGAAGGCGGTGGCGGGCCGGCGAGCGCGGATCATCGCGGTGACGGGCACCAACGGCAAGAGCACCGTCACGGCGCTTGCCGGCGCGATGGCGAAAGCCGCGGGGGCCGACTGCGAGGTCGCCGGCAATATCGGCCCGGCGGTGCTCGATGCGCTCATGCGCCGCGAGGAGCTGGGACGGGCCGCGGGCCTGTGGGTGCTGGAGCTCTCGAGCTTCCAGCTCGAGACGACGCACTCGCTTGCCGCCGACGCCGCCGCGGTCCTCAACATCACCGAAGACCATCTGGACCGCTACCGCGGCCTCGACGACTACGCCCGCGCCAAGGCGCGGGTCTTTTCGGGCGACGGCATCCAGGTCCTCAACCGGGGCGACCCGCGCAGCTTGTCGATGGCGCTGCCCGGACGAAAGACGATCACTTTCGGACTCGACGTCCCACGGCGCGCCGAGGACTGGGGTCTCATCGAGCGCGGCGGCGAGCCCTGGCTCGCGCAGGGCGCAAACCTGCTCCTCGCGGTCCGCGAAATGAAGCTTGTCGGCCTGCACAACGCCGCCAACGCGCTCGCGGCGCTCGCGCTTTGCCGCGCGCTCGGCCTGCCGCTCGAGCCCCTGCTCGCGGCGCTTCGCGAGTTCAAGGGACTCCCGCATCGCGTCGAGCGGGTCGGCGAGACGGCCGGGGTGCGCTGGTACGACGACTCCAAGGGCACCAACGTCGGCTCGACGGTCGCAGCCCTGGCTGGACTCGCGTGCCGTGATTCGAAGATCGTTCTCATCGCCGGCGGCGACGGCAAGGGGCAGGACTTCTCGCCTCTCAAAGACGCGGTCGCGCGATCGGTGCGCGCACTCGTTCTGATCGGCCGCGACGCGCCGCTGATCGAAGCCGCTGTCGCCGGAGCACGCATTCCGGTCCGCCGCGCCGCAAGCATGGAGGAAGCGGTGAGCTTCGCCGCGCAGGCGGCGCGTTCGGGCGACGCGGTGCTCCTTTCGCCCGCCTGCGCGAGCTTCGACATGTTCCGCGATTACAGGCACCGCGGCGAAGCGTTCCGCGAGGCCGTGGAGGGAATCATCGATGCTGAGAAGCATTAGCCCGGGCCGCTCGCTGCCCGCCGAATACGACAGCGGCGTGCTGTGGGCGTCGCTCCTGCTGCTCACCTTCGGGATGGTGATGGTGTATTCGGCCTCGATCGCGCTGGCCGAGGCGAGCAAGTTTACCGAAGGGAAGTCCGGGTACTTCCTCGAGCGGCATGCGCTGTTCTTCGCCGCGAGCGTGGTGGCCGGCATGCTCGTGTTCCAGGTGCCCATGCGGCTGTGGCAGCGGGCGGCGCCGTGGCTGTTCGTGCTCGGCGTCGCGCTTCTCGTCCTGCTGCTCGTTCCGGGATTGGGACGCGAGGTCAACGGCGCGCGGCGCTGGCTCTCCTTCGGGATCGTCAACGTGCAGCCCTCCGAATTCATGAAGCTCTTCGCCGTGCTCTACGCGGCGGATTACACGGTGCGCAAGCTCGCGCTCATGCACAGCTTCAAGCGGGGGCTGCTCCCGATGTTCGGGGTGATGCTCGTGGTCGGCTGGCTCCTGCTGAGGGAGCCCGACTTCGGCGCCTTCGTCGTGATCGCGGTGATCGCCACCGCGATCCTGTTTCTGGGCGGCATGAACGGCAGATGGTTTGCCGGATTGCTCGTGATGATGGCGCTGGGCTTCGCGGGCCTGGTCCTGTCCTCGCCCTATCGAATGCAGCGCATTTTCGGTTTCATGGACCCCTGGTCCGATCCGTTCGGCCGCGGCTACCAGCTTTCGCACGCGCTGATCGCTTTCGGCCGCGGCGAGTGGCTCGGCGTGGGTCTGGGCGCAAGCGTCGAGAAGCTCCTCTATCTCCCCGAGGCGCACACCGACTTCGTGCTCGCGGTGATCGCCGAAGAGTTGGGATTTGCGGGCGTGCTCGCGGTGATCGCGCTCTTCTCGTGGCTGGTGCTGCGGGCTTTCGCCGTCGGACGCCAGGCGGTCGCCCTCGAGCGCCCGTACGCGGCTCTCGTTGCTCAAGGGATCGCGGTCTGGCTCGGGGCGCAGACGTTCATCAACATGGGCGTCAACATGGGCGTGCTGCCCACCAAGGGCCTCACTCTTCCGCTCATGAGCTTCGGCGGCAGCGCTTTGCTCGCGAATTGCACGGCGCTCGCGGTCCTGCTGCGCATTGACTGGGAGAACAGACAACTCATGCGGGGGGCGCTCGCGTGAAACGGCCATGGCGCGAACCATCATGATCATGGCCGGCGGAACCGGCGGGCACGTTTTTCCGGGCCTCGCGGTAGCGGATTTCCTGCGCGACTCGGGCTGGCGCGTCGTGTGGCTCGGGGCGCGAAGCGGCATGGAAGCGAATCTGGTGCCCAAGCGCGGGTACGACATGGCCTGGGTGAGTTTCTCCGGCCTGCGCGGCAAGGGGCCGGTCGCGTTCCTGCTCCTGCCCCTCAGGCTGCTCCTCGCTTTCTGGCAGAGCGCGCGCGCGATCTTCGCACATCGCCCGGACGTGGTTCTCGGCATGGGCGGCTACATATCGTTTCCCGGCGGGATGATGGCGGCGCTCCTCGGAAAGCCGCTCGTCGTCCACGAGCAGAACTCGATCGCGGGGCTCGCCAACAAGGTGCTCGCCGGAGTCGCCGACCGGGTCCTGTGCGCCTTCCCCGGGGCGCTCAAGCGCGCCACGTTGACCGGCAACCCGGTGCGGGCGGAGATTGCGGCGATTGCGGCTCCGGAGAGTCGCTATGCGGAGCGCTCGGGCCCGCTTCGCGTCCTTGTCGTCGGCGGCAGTCTCGGCGCAAAGGCGCTCAACGACATCGTTCCCAGGGCGCTGGCGCTTCTGACGGGCGAGAGGCCGCTCGTGACCCATCAATCAGGCGCGCAGCACGTCGAGTCGCTGCGGCAGGCGTACTCCGCGGCCGGCGTGACCGCGAAGACGCCCGCCTTCATCGAAGACATGGCCGCAGCCTACGCCGAGGCAGACCTCGTCGTGTGCCGCGCGGGAGCGATCACGGTCGCGGAAATCGCCGTGGCGGGCGTAGCGAGCGCTCTGGTTCCCTACCCGCACGCGGTGGACGACCACCAGACGACCAACGCCCGCTTTCTCGCCGACGCGGGGGCTGCGGTTCTCGTGCCGCAAAGCGAGCTCAGCGCCGAGCGACTCGCCGGGCTGCTCGCCGGGTTCGATCGCGTGCGGCTGCGTGACATGGCCCGGCGCGCCCGTTCGCTCGGCAAACCCGACGCGACGGCAGCCGTGGCGAAGATTTGCATGGAGCTTGCCCGATGAAGCACAAGGTCAAGCGCATCCATTTCGTCGGCATCGGCGGCAGTGGAATGAGCGGCATCGCCGAAGTGCTTCTCAACCTCGGCTACCAGGTAAGCGGCTCCGATCTCGCCGCCAACGCCGCGACCGAGCGGCTCGCCGGTCTCGGCGCCAAGGTCGTGCTGGGGCACAAGGCGGACAACGTCGCCGCGGCCGATGCCGTTGTCGTGTCTTCCGCGGTGAAGCCGGACAACCCCGAGATCGTCGCTGCACAGGCGAAGCGCATTCCGGTCGTTCCGCGCGCCCTGATGCTCGCTGAGCTGATGCGCCTGAAACAGGGCATCGCCGTCGCCGGGACTCACGGCAAAACTACGACAACGAGCCTCATCGCGAGCGTGCTCGCCGAAGGCGGGCTCGACCCCACTTTCGTGATCGGCGGACGGCTCGTAGCCGCCGCGTCCAACGCGCGGCTCGGCACCGGGGAGTTCATCGTCGTCGAGGCGGACGAATCGGACGCCTCGTTCCTTCACCTGCAGCCCGTGGCCGCGGTGGTGACCAACATCGACGCGGACCACATGGAAACCTACCAGCACGATTTTGGGCGCCTCAAGGAGGCCTTCGCCCGTTTTCTGCAGAACCTTCCCTTCTACGGCAGCGCGTTCCTCTGCGCCGACGATCCCAACGTGCGCGAGATCATGCCTTCGGTCTCGAAGCCGATCGTCACCTACGGACTGCGCGAGGACGCGATGGTCCGGGCCGTCGATATCGTCGCCGGGGAGCGCATGCGCTTCAAGGCCGTGCGCGAACGCGCGGCGCCGCTGGATATCACGCTCAACCTGCCGGGCAGGCACAACGTGCAGAACGCGCTCGCCGCGATCGCGGTGGCGACCGAGCTCGGCGTCGGGGATGCGGCGATCCGCACGGCGCTCGCCGAGTTCCGCGGCGTCGGCAGGCGCTTCCAGCGCTGCGGGGAAATCCCGCTGGGGCCCAGCGGAAAATCCGGCGGCAGCTTCACGCTGGTGGACGACTATGGCCATCATCCGGCGGAGATGCAGGCGACGCTCGATGCCGCGCGCGGCGCCTTTCCCGGGCGGCGCGTCGTGCTCGCTTTCCAGCCGCACCGGTACACGCGCACGCGCGACCTGTTCGAGGACTTCGTAAAGACGCTTTCCGGCGCGGACGCGCTGCTGCTCGCGGAGGTCTATGCGGCGGGCGAGGCGCCGATCGTCGCGGCCGACGGCCGCTCGCTCGCCCGCGCGATCCGTGTCGCCGGCAAGACCGAGCCGGTATTCGTCGAGAACATCGCAGATATGCCGGGCGTCATCCGCAAGATCGCCCGGGCGGGAGACGTGGTCGTGACCATGGGTGCCGGCTCGATCGGCAGCGTGCCGCTGGCGCTGGCGAAGGACGGAAGATGAAAATGAGCGAGCCGATCGGCCAATCCGCCACCGTCCTGCGCGGTGTGCTGCGCCTGAACGAGCCGATGGCGAGACACGTGAGCTGGCGTGCTGGGGGCGCCGCCGGGCGGGCCTACGTCCCGGCCGACAGCGCCGACCTCGCCGCGTTTCTCGTCACGCTTCCCAGGGGAGAGCCGGTCTGCTTTGTGGGTCTGGGAAGCAACCTGCTCGTGCGAGACGGCGGATTTCGCGGGACGGTCGTTTTGATGCATAGCCCGCACGGCGCGACGCGCGTCGAGGGCGACTTGATTTACGCCGAAGCGAGCGTCGCCTGCCCCAAGGTCGCGCGGTTTGCGGCGACACATGGCTTCGAGGGCGCGGAGTTCCTCGCGGGAGTGCCCGGCACGGTCGGCGGGGCGCTCGCGATGAATGCGGGCTGCTACGGATCGGAAACTTGGGACGTCGTCGCGAAAGTGTCGACGACTTCCCGCGAAGGGAGGCTCAGCGAGCGAGCGCCGGCCGATTTCGACGTGGGCTATCGCCGCGTCGAGCTGCGCGGATCGAGGCTCGGCGAAGCGGAATGGTTCGTCGCCGCCTGGTTCCGTTTCCGCGCGGGCGACGAGAAGCGCGCCCGAGCGCGCATCAAGGAGCTGCTCGCGCAGCGTATCGCCACGCAGCCGCTCGAGCTCCCGAACGCCGGTTCGGTGTTCCGCAATCCGCCCGGCGAGCACGCCGCGCGGCTGATCGAGGCCTGCGGCCTCAAGGGCCATGCGATCGGCGGGGCGCGCATATCCGAAAAGCACGCGAATTTCATCGTCAATCCGAAGGGCGGGGCGCGCGCGGCCGACATCGAGGCGCTGATCGGGCACGCGCGCAAAGCGGTGAAGGAACGCTTCGGCGTCGAGCTGGTTCCCGAAGTGAGAATCATCGGGGACGCCCCGTGAAGGCGAGTGACTTCGGAAAGGTCGCCGTGCTGACGGGCGGGCGCTCGGCCGAGCGTCCCGTGTCGCTCAAGAGCGGCTCGATGGTGCTCGCCGCGCTGAAGAAGAAGGGCGTCAACGCGCATGCCTTCGACCCGAAGGAGCGGGGCCTGGACGCGTTCGTCGCCGAGCGCTTCGACCGCGCATTCATCGCGCTGCACGGCCGCTACGGCGAGGACGGCACGATCCAGGGCGCGCTTGAGCTGCTCGGCATTCCCTACACCGGGTCGGGTGTGCTCGCGAGCGCGCTCGCACTGGACAAGTGGCGCGCGAAGCTCGTGTGGGAGGCGTGCGGAATCCCGACTCCGCACTGCGAGCTGCTGACTCGTTCGAGCGAGTTCCACGCCGTCGCGGCTCGGCTCGGCCTGCCCCTGATGGTGAAGCCCGCCAACGAAGGCTCGTCGATCGGAATGACCAAGGTGAAGAGCGAGCGCGATCTTCCCGAGGCGTATGCGCTTGCCGCCAACTACGATCGCCTCGTGATCGCGGAGGCCTTCGTGGATGGCGTCGAGCTGACCGCCGGGATGCTCGGGGACGCGCCCCTGCCGCTCATCAAGCTCGAAACCCCGCGCGAGTTCTACGACTACGAAGCGAAGTACGTCGCGGACGACACCCGCTACGTCATCCCTTGCGGCTTGCCGCCGGACGCCGAGCGCATCATCCAGGACGAGGCGCTGCGCGCTTTCAGGGCGCTCGCTTGCAGCGGCTGGGGCCGCGTAGACCTGATGCTCGACCGCGCGGGGAAGCCTAACTTCCTCGAGGTCAATACCTCTCCCGGGATGACCGACCATTCGCTCGTGCCCATGGCGGCGCGTCACGCCGGATTGTCGTTCGAAGACCTATGCCTTCGTATTCTCGAGTTGGCGCGGCTCGAGGGGGAGGAAGGCGATCGTGTTGAATAGCCCGCGCCTTGCCAACCTCACCGCGAGCCTGCTTTACGCGGCGGTGCTCGCGCTTATCGTTTACGCCGGGTCGCGCGTCCTGGTCCAGTCCACGGCGTTTTCGCTCAGGACGGTTGTGATCGGAGGCGAGCTCCGGCATGTCACGCGCGGCGAGATCGTCGCGGCGCTTCAAGGCCGCGTGACGGGAACGATATTCACCGTGGATCTGGAGGCGGTACGCGCGCTGTTCGAAAGCGTTCCCTGGGTGCGCCGCGCGGAAATCCGGCGCGGCTGGCCCGACCGCCTGGAGGTACGGATCGAGGAGCACGTGGCGCTCGCGCGCTGGCGCCAGGGAAATGAGCAAAGGCTGGTGAACACCCATGGCGAGCTTTTTTCAGGGCGCGTCGACGCACCGCTGCCGGTCCTCTCCGGGCCCGCCGGCAGCGAAGGCGACGTGGCGCGCCGCTACGCCGCTTTCCGCGAGCTGCTCGCCCCGCTCGCCCTCGAGCCCGGGCAGGTCGCGCTCAATTCGCGCTTTGCCTGGCAGCTCAGGCTTTCCAACGGCCTCACCGTGCAGCTCGGGCGCGACTCGGACAAGGACCGCGTCGAGGAGCGCCTCGCGAAATTCGTTTCGGTGTACCCGCAGACCCTCGGCAACTCCGCCCGCCGTCCCGACTATGTCGATCTGCGCTACCCCAACGGCTTTGCGCTGCGCGCTCCAGATGCTCCGAAGTTCGAGCCCGAGAAACCGATGCGCAAGCGGGTTTGACATGGCGAGGGAAAACAAGAACCTCATCGTCGCTCTGGACATCGGCACCTCCAAGGTGGTGGCGATGGTCGCGGAACTGTTTCCCGACGGGCGCCTGGACATCATCGGCATGGGCGGCCACGAGTCCAAGGGCCTGAAGAAGGGCGTCGTCGTAAACATCGAGGCGACGGTGAACGCCATCCAGCGCACGCTCGAGGAAGCCGAGTTGATGGCCGACTGCAAGATCGAGCGCGTTTTCACCGGGATCGCCGGCAGCCACATCAAGAGCTTCAACTCGACGGGGATGGTCGCGATCAAGGACAAGGAGGTGACGCCGATCGACGTCGAGCGCTCCATCGAAACGGCGCGCGCGATGCCGATCCCGACCGACCAGCAGGTGCTGCACATCCTCACCCAGGAATTCATCATCGACGGCCAGGACGGCGTGCGCGAGCCGCTCGGCATGAGCGGCGTACGGCTCGAGGTCAAGGTGCACATCGTCACCGGCGCCGTGTCGGCCGCGCAGAATATCGTCAAGTGCGTGCGCCGCTGCGGCCTGGAGGTAAACGATCTGATCCTGCAGCCGCTTGCGTCCTCGCTCGCCGCGCTCACCGAGGACGAAAAAGAGCTCGGCGTGTGCCTGGTCGACATCGGCGGCGGAACGAGCGACATCGCGGTGTTCCGCGAAGGCGCGATCCGCCATACGGCCGTCGTACCGATCGCCGGCGATCAGATCACCAACGATATCGCAATGGCCCTGCGCACGCCGACTGCCGAAGCCGAGGAGCTCAAGGTCCGCCACGGCTGCGCGCTCAGGCAGCTCGCCGAAGCCGGCCAGATGATCGAGGTCGCGGGCGTCGGCGACCGGCCGCCCAGGATGCTCTCCCGCCAGACGCTCGCCGAGGTGATCGAGCCCCGCGTCGAGGAGCTCTACACGCTTATCCAGCAGGTGCTGCGCGATTCCGGTTACGAGGAGCTGCTGTCCTCGGGAGTGGTGCTCACGGGCGGCTCGGCCGTGATGCAGGGCATGGTCGAGCTGGGCGAGGAGATTTTTCACATGCCGGTGCGGTTGGGCATCCCCCGCTACTCGGGCTCGCTTTCGGACGTGGTCCGCAGCCCGCGCTATGCCACGGGCGTCGGCCTGCTGCTCGAAGGCGTAGTGCAGACGCAGCGCGGCCTGGTCGCGCGGCAGGGCGGCTCGTTCAGACAAGTGTTCGGAAGGATGCGCGAATGGTTCCAACGCAATTTTTAGCAGGGCAGGCAGGTGTCTTTCTATTTCATCCCGGAAGGAGGCAAGCATGTTTGAAATCGTCGAAAACACGTTGAGCGGCACCGTGATCAAGGTGATCGGTGTCGGCGGCGCGGGCGGCAATGCCGTCGACCACATGATCCGAAACGGCGTGGCCGGCGTCGAGTTCATTGCCGCCAACACCGATGCTCAGGCTCTGTCGCGCACTCAGACCAAGAGCCACGTCCAGCTCGGCTCGACGGGCCTGGGCGCGGGGTCCAAGCCCGAAGCCGGGCGTGCAGCGGCCCTCGAGGCGCGCGACCAGATAGCCGACGCGCTGCGCGGAGCGCACATGGCCTTCATCACCGCCGGAATGGGGGGCGGCACCGGCACGGGCGCGGCACCGGTGGTCGCGGAGGTGGCCCAGGAAATGGGCATCCTCACCGTCGCGGTCGTGACCAAGCCCTTCTCGTTCGAGGGCGTGCGCCGTATGCAGGCGGCCGAGGTGGGCATCGAGGAGCTGTCCCGGCACGTCGACTCGGTGATCGTGATCCTGAACGAGAAGCTCGAGGAGGTGCTCGGCGACGACGTGTCGATGGAGGAAGCGTTTTCCGCCGCGGACAGCGTGCTGAAGAACGCGGTCGCCGGAATCTCCGAGATCATCAACGTGCCGGGCCTCATCAACGTCGATTTCCAGGACGTGCGCACGGTGATGGCCGAGCAGGGCATGGCGATGATGGGCTCGGCGGCCGCTTCCGGAGTCGATCGCGCGCGCATCGCCGCGGAGCAGGCGGTGGCCTGTCCCCTGCTGGAAGGGGTCAATCTGTCGGGCGCGCGCGGGGTCGTGGTGAACATCACCGCCAACAGATCGAGCCTCAAACTGCGCGAGACCAAGGAGGTGATGAACACCATCCGCGGCTTCGCGGCCGACGACGCGACCATCATTTTCGGCGCCGTCTACGACGACCCCATCGGAGAAGAGCTGCGCGTCACCGTGATCGCGACCGGGCTCGGCCAGCCGCAGATAGCGCGCCCGGCAAAGCCGCAGCTGGTGGTGCAGAAGACGGGAACCGACAACATGCCGGTGGCGGGCGTGGATTACCGGGTTCTCGACGAAATGCCCGCCGTGATCCGCAAGAATCGGGCCTCGACCATCGAGGCTCTGCAAAACAGCGGCGTGGATAAATACGACATCCCCGCCTTCTTGAGGAAGCAGGCCGACTAGCTTTGGGAGGAAATCACATGAGCACAGCCAAGAGAACCGGGATGCCCCGTTACCTGCGCAAGCCTCTGGTCGCGAGACCCGAGCTGCGGCTCGCCGCGCGGACTGCGCCGGTGCTGATCCGTACGGTCGCCTTCGTCCCCGCCTACCAGCGCAAGCGGCTACACTAAAGCGCGAGGCACGGTGCCGCTCACCGGAATCCGGGCCGGTGAGCCTGTCGCCGTGCTAAAATTCCACGTTTTCAATCGTCTGCGGTACCATGCTGCGGCGACCGCGAATGTTCAAGCAGCGCACGCTAAAATCGGCGATTCGCGCCACCGGCGTCGGCCTCCACACCGGCGAGAAAGTGGCGATGACACTGCGGCCGGCCCTGCCGAACGCGGGGATCGTATTTCGCCGCATCGACCTGCCTGCGCCGGTCGATATCGCCGCCGACGCCTTCAAGGTGACCGACACGCGGCTTTGCAGCACCCTCGAAACCGGTGGCGTCAAGGTCACGACCGTCGAGCACGTGATGTCGGCATTCGCGGGCCTGGGCATCGACAACGCCTACGTCGATCTCACCGGGTCGGAAGTGCCGATCATGGACGGGAGCGCCGCGCCTTTCGTGTTTCTCATCCAGTCGGCCGGGATCGAGCAGCAACCTGCGCCCAAGCGTTTTTTCAGAATCAAGAGCGCGGTTGAAGTGAAGGACGGCGAGAAATGGGCGCGCTTTGAGCCGTTCGAAGGCTTCAAGCTCTCGTTTTCGATCGAGTTTGACCACCCTGCCTTCGAGCGCTCGGCGCAGACGGCCTGCATCGATTTTGCGAATACTTCCTACGTCAAGGAGGTCGCGCGGGCGCGCACCTTCGGCTTCATCCAGGAAGTGGAGGCGCTGCGCGAATCGGGCCTCGCTCTGGGCGGGAGCCTCGACAACGCGATCGTCGTGGACGAGTATCGCGTGCTGAACGCTGAAGGGCTTCGCTACAGCGACGAATTCGTCAAGCACAAAGTCCTCGACGCGATCGGCGATCTGTACCTGATCGGGCATCCTCTGATCGGCGCCTTTTCCGCCCACAAATCCGGGCATGCCCTGAACAACCGACTGCTGCGGGCGGCGCTTGCCTCGAAGGATGCCTGGGAATGGGTCACCTTCGAGCGCGAGGAGGATGCGCCGGCGGCCCTCTCGCGTCTGTTTGCGCTGCCCGCCAGCTGATCGGCATATCACAAGCGCGCGCCCCGATAACGCTCGGGCTCCTCGCGCCCGAAACGTGCATTTGTGTCTGTTTAGTTTGGATTTTATTTGCGGTGCCGGCGCGCGATCCTTCCGAGCGCGCTTTTCAGTTCTGAATCAGGGAGTTGCTCGCACAGCTCGGCGACCTTGGCAGCGGCTTCCACACTCATTTTCGAATATTTTTCAAAGACTTGGCGCTCACGATCGAGGGCTTGCACACGCACCTCCAATCCGGTAACCTCGACCCCTCGTTGCGAAAGTTGCTCCACCAGCGTCGGACGCATGAGTTTCAGCTTGGCGGCAACGGCGCTGCTGGCGGCAAAAATAACGACTTTTCCCCGCTTGTAGTTGGCGATCGAGCACGATCGCGCCAGGGATGGCGGCAGCACGGCGGAGAGAATTCCGCGCAACTCGATCAGGCGCCTGGCCTGCGGCATGAGCGAAGCGATGCCGTCGGGCTGGTTCAAGAAGGCGCACGGGTTTTTCGGATGCATGTTCTGGGAATGCATGAAGAGGGGCGGCGTGCATATTATTCTGGTTTCGAGCAGATTGGCCAAGGCAAGGTCTTTGACCTTGACCAATGGGCATTTGGTCGCCGGCACCGTATTCATGGCGCTGCTCGTTTTCAGCCTCACGCTCGGCCTGTTTTGGATCACGGTGCGCCACGCCGCCGAGTTCAAGCTCCCGCTGCTCGATTCGCTGGTCTTGTCGGCCCAGGAGGCGCAACGGCGCAAGACGGAAGAATTCCTGCGGGAAAACCTCAACGCGATGGCGGTGAAACTCGGCCAGATGCAGGCGCAGCTTATGCGGCTTGACGCGTTGGGGGAACGCCTCTCCGCACTGGCGGGGCTCAAGCCCGGGGAATTCCGCTTCAACGAACCCCCCGGCCGCGGCGGTGCGGTGTCGAGCATCCCGCCGCAGGGTCTCTCGATCCCGGAATTCAACCGGCAGCTGGACCAGCTTTCCAGACAGATGGAAAACCGCAGCGACTCACTCGGGATCCTCGAGTCGCAGCTGTTCGACGCCAAGGTGAAGAAGAAGCTCATGCCGACGATTCCTCCGGTGGACGGCGGCTGGAGCGCCTCCAGCTTCGGTTGGCGCATCGATCCTTTCAACGGCATGCTCGCCATGCACGAAGGCGTGGATTTCGTCGTCGACTCCGGCACCCCGGTTTTCGCAGCGGCGGGCGGCGTCGTGACCTACGCCGGGTCCCATTACCAGTACGGCAACATGGTCGAGATCGACCACGGCAACGATTTCACCACTCGCTACGCGCATTGCTCGAGGCTTCTCGTCAAGGAAGGCGACGTTGTCCAGCGCGGAAGCAAGGTGGCGGAATCCGGCTCGACCGGCCGCGCCACCGGTCCGCATCTGCACTTCGAAGTCCGCTACAGGGGCGTCTCACAGAACCCGATCCGGTTTCTGCAGGCCTCGACGCGCTAGCGCCGCTCCTACCGCAGTCGGTATTCATAGCGCGGGTCCCCGCGCTCCTTCCCGCCCGTGCCGCAGGAAGCGCTGTTCGGGCGTGATAAACTCCAAACTTTTGTACGCCACGGCCGTCATTCCTCGATGATTTCCCGCGTATTGAAGGCGGTCTTCGGCAGCCGCAATGACCGGCTGCTGAAGCACTACGGCAAGTCGGTGCGCGACATCAACAAGCTCGAGCCGTCGATGGCGGCGCTCTCGGATCTCGCCCTGGGGGCGAAGACGCTCGAACTGAAAGAGCGATTTGCGAAACGGATCGAGGACGTCGCCGAAGAAGAGCGCGACGCGGCGGAGAAAGCGGCGCTCGCCGAGCTCCTGCCCGAATCCTTCGCCGTGGTGCGCGAGGCGGCGAAGCGCGTGCTCAACATGCGCCACTTCGACGTGCAGCTGGTCGGCGGGATGGTCCTGCACGACGGCAAGATCTCGGAGATGCGCACCGGCGAGGGCAAGACCCTGGTCGCGACCCTCCCCGCGTATCTCAACGCTCTGAGCGGCCGCGGCGTCCACATCGTCACGGTCAACGATTACCTCGCAAGCCGCGACGCCGAGTGGATGGGGAAGGTCTACAAGTTCCTCGGGCTCTCGGTCGGAGTGATCCTGACCCAGATGCCGCACGCGGACAAGCAGTCCGCCTACGCCGCCGACATCACCTACGGCACCAACAACGAGTTCGGCTTCGACTACCTGCGCGACAACATGGCGATGCAGGTCGGCGACCGCTTCCAGAAGGGGCTCAACTACGCGATCGTCGACGAGGTCGACTCGATTCTCATCGACGAGGCCCGCACGCCGCTCATCATCTCTGGCCAGGCCGAGGACCGCACCGAGATTTACACACGCATGGACGAGGTGGCGCCGCTGCTCAAGCGCCAGGAAAAGGAGGGCGCGCCGGGGGACTTCCACGTCGACGAGAAAAACCACACGGTGCTGCTCTCCGAAGACGGGCATGAGCACGCCGAGAAGTTCCTCGCCCACGCGGGATTGCTGCCCGAAGGGCGCAGCCTCTACGAGCCGGCGTACGTCAACCTGATGCACCATCTCAACGCGGCGCTCCGGGCCCACAACCTCTTCTTCCGCGACCGGCACTACGTGGTCCAGGACGGCGAGGTGATCATCGTCGACGAGTTCACCGGCCGGCTCATGCCGGGGCGACGCTGGTCCGACGGACTGCACCAGGCGATCGAGGCGAAGGAAAACGTCCAGATCCAGAGCGAGAACCAGACGCTCGCCTCGATCACCTTCCAAAACTACTTCCGCATGTACCGCAAGCTCGCGGGCATGACCGGCACGGCCGACACCGAGGCCTACGAATTCCAGGAAATCTACGGGCTCGAAGTCGTGGTCGTCCCGACGCACATGCCCATGATCCGCGCCGACCGGAACGACCAGGTGTTTCGCACCGCCGGCGAGAAGTACAAGGCGATCATCGGCGACATCCAGGATTGCTACGAACGCGGCCAGCCGGTACTGGTCGGCACGACCTCGATAGAGAACTCCGAGCTGCTTTCCGGGATGCTGCAGAAGGACAAGCTCTCGCACCAGGTCCTGAACGCGAAGCAGCACGCGCGCGAGGCCGAGATCGTCGCGCAGGCCGGGCGCCCGAAGATGGTCACCATCGCGACCAACATGGCCGGCCGAGGCACCGACATCGTGCTGGGCGGAAACGTCGAGAAGCAGGTCGACGTCGTGCGCGATATGGAGGATCTCGACGCGGCGGAGAAAGAGCGCCGCATCGTCGACCTGCGCAAGGAGTGGCAGGTCCGGCACAACGAGGTCATCGCCGCCGGAGGGCTGCACATCATCGGCACCGAGCGGCACGAGTCCCGGCGCATCGACAACCAGTTGCGCGGCCGTTCGGGCCGGCAGGGCGACCCGGGCTCCTCGCGTTTTTACCTCTCGCTCGAAGACCCGTTGCTGCGGATCTTCGCCGGCGAGCGGGTCAACGCCATCATGCAGCGCCTGGGGATGCCCGAAGGCGAGCCGATCGAGCACAGCCTGGTCACCCGCTCGATCGAGAGCGCGCAGCGCAAGGTCGAAGCGCACAACTTCGACATTCGCAAGCAACTGCTCGAGTACGACAACGTCGCCAACGACCAGCGGCGCGAGATCTATCACCTGAGAAACACCATTCTCGAGTCGCAGGACGTCTCGGACCAGATCGCGGCGCTGCGCGAGGGCGTGGTGACCGACATATTCCGCGCGTACATTCCGGAAGAAAGCATGGAGGAGCAATGGGATGTGGCGGGCCTCGAAAAGGCCTATGCCTTCGAGCTCCAGCTCGAGCTGCCTCTGTCGAAATGGCTCGAGAGCGACGCGGGCGTCGACGACGGTGCTCTCCTCAAGCGCGCCATCGAGGGAGCGCACGACGCTTATCGCCGCAAGATGGGAAGCGCACCGGTCGACGCCGTGCACCAATTCGAGCGCTTCGTGCTCCTGTCGGCGCTCGACAATCATTGGCGCGAGCACCTCGCGGCGCTCGACCACCTGCGCCAGGGCATACACCTGCGCGGTTACGCCCAGAAGAACCCGAAGCAGGAATACAAGCGCGAGGCGTTCGAGCTGTTCGGCAACCTCGTGGAGACGGTCAAGCTCGAGGTCACGCGCACCCTGATGACGGTCGAGCTGCAGACTCGGGAGCAGGTCGAGCAGGCGGAAAAGGTCCAGGCTCCGGCTGTCGAAAACGTGCAGTACCAGCACGCCGGATACGAAGAGGCGCTTGCCGGAGCCGGCGCCGATGCGCCGCCCGCGTCCAAGCCGGCGCCTTTCGTGCGGCAAATGGGCAAGATCGGCCGCAACGATCCTTGTCCCTGCGGATCGGGAAAGAAATACAAGCATTGTCACGGGAAGCTGAGTTAGCGGGGGCATGGCAGTCAACCTAAGTCCTCCGAGACCGGAGGATCTCCTTCCCGTCAAGGGCGTGAAGCTGGGCGTCGCCGAGGCGGGGATCAGAAAAGCCGGGCGCAAAGATCTGCTTCTCATGACCCTCGCGGAAGGGACGCGGGTGGCGGGCGCATTCACGCAAAACCGCTTTTGCGCCGCGCCGGTGCAGGTGGCGAAGGAGCACCTCGCCTCCGGCAGGTCTCTCCGGGCATTCATCGTCAACACCGGAAACGCCAACGCCGGCACCGGGAAAGAGGGGCTCGCCCGCGCAAAGGCGAGCTGCGGCGAAGCGGCGCGGCTGCTCGGCTGCGATTCCCGGCAGGTGCTGCCGTTTTCGACCGGCGTGATCATGGAGCCGCTGCCGCTGGAACGCAGTGTCGCCGGCCTGCCGGCGTGCGTCGCCGACCTGTGCGAGGACAATTGGGCGCGGGCGGCCGAAACGATCATGACGACCGACACCGTGCCCAAGGCGCGATCGCAACGCGCACGGCTGGAAAGCCTAGGGGTGACGGTCACGGGTATCGCCAAGGGCGCGGGCATGATCCGCCCCGACATGGCCACCATGCTCGGATTCGTCGCCACGGACGCCGCGGTCTCCCTGGAAGCGCTGCAGCACCTTGTCGCCCACGCCGCGGCGCGCTCGTTCAACCGCATCAGCATCGACGGCGACACTTCGACCAACGATTCCTTCATGCTGATCGCGACCGGCGCCGGCGGAGGGCCGACGATCGGCGACGCCCATCATCCGGGATTCGCGGCATTGCGCGATGCGGTGGTCGAAGTTTCGCAGTGGCTTGCACAGGCGATTGTGCGCGACGGCGAAGGCGCGACCAAATTCGTCACCGTCCGCGTGGAAAAAGGCAGAGACGAGGCGGAATGCGCGGGCGTTGCCTACGCGATCGCGCACTCGCCGCTTGTGAAGACCGCGTTCTTCGCCTCCGACCCGAATCTGGGGCGGATCCTCGCCGCCGTCGGCAACGCCGGGATCCGCGATCTCGACGTCGGCCGCGTCGAGCTCTACCTCGACGACGTGTCGGTGTCCAGAGAGGGCGGCCGCGCCCCGGGCTACCGCGAGGAGGACGGACAGCGCGTGATGCGAAAAAGCGAGATCACGGTGCGCGTCGTGCTCAACCGCGGGAATATGGCGACAGAGGTGTGGACCTGCGACCTATCGCACGATTACGTTACCATCAACTCCGAATACAGGACTTAGGGGCCATGTCGGAACTCGAACGGCTGATCAAGCGCGGCGAAGCGCTGCTCGAGCGCGTGGAGGCGCTGCTTGCACCCGCCTCCAGTCCGGTGGATTGGAAGGCGAGCGTCGCTTTCCGCTGGCGCAAGACCTCGCGCCGCGGATTTATCCAGCCTGTCGCAAATCTGCACCGTATCCGACTTTCGGACCTTCACGGCATCGACAGCCAGAAGGCGCTGATCGAGCAGAACACCCTCCAGTTCGTCGAGGGCCGAACCGCCAACAACGCGCTCCTGACCGGCGCCCGCGGCACCGGAAAGTCCTCGCTCGTGAAGGCGGTTCTCGACAAGTTCCATCGCCGGGGCCTGCGCCTGATCGAGGTGGAAAAGCACGATCTCATCGATCTTCCCGATATCGTCGACCAGGTGGCGGGGCGGCCCGAGCGCTTCATTCTGTTTTGCGACGACTTGTCGTTCGAGATCTCGGAGGCCGCGGGCTACAAGGCGCTCAAGGTCGTGCTCGACGGCTCGATCGCCGCGACTTCCGAGAATCTCCTCATCTACGCGACCTCCAACCGGCGGCATCTCATGCCCGAGTACATGCAGGAAAATCTCGAGACCAGGCACCTCGGGGAGGAGATCCATCCCGGCGAGACGGTCGAGGAGAAGATCTCGCTTTCCGAACGCTTCGGACTGTGGGTCTCCTTCTATCCGTTCGACCAGGACGACTATCTCGAGATTGTGAGCCACTGGCTGCGCGAGATGGGCTGCCGCGAAGGGGAGATTCCCGGGGCACGGCAGGAGGCGTTGCGGTGGGCGCTCCTGCGGGGATCGCGCAGCGGCCGCGTGGCCTGGCAGTTCGCGCGCGACTACGCCGGGCGCAATTCCGGCGACGGCAAGACAAAGCGCTAGCATCTTGCAGACCCTATCGGCCCCGGTGGATGTCGCCGCGGCGGTGCTGATCCGTTCCGACGGCGCCGCGCTCCTTGCGCAGCGCCCCCGCGACAAGGTGTACTCGGGCTACTGGGAGTTTCCCGGCGGCAAAATCGAGCCGGGCGAGCCGGTCGACGAGGCGCTCAAGCGCGAGATCCGCGAGGAGCTCGGCATCGAGATCGAACGCGCGTATCCCTGGATCACCCGGGTCTTCACCTATTCGCACGCCAAAGTGCGCCTGCATTTTTACCGGGTCCACGCCTGGCGCGGGGAGCCGCGCGCGCTCGAACACCAGGCCATTGCCTGGCAGCGCCCGGATGCGATCGACCTCGCGCCGCTCCTGCCGGCCAACGGTCCGGTGCTGCGCAGCCTGTTGCTGCCCGCGGAGTACGCCATTACGCGCGCGGGCGAGCTTGGCGTCGAGCCGTTCCTTTCACGGCTCGAGGCGCGACTGCGCGAGGGCCTCAAGCTCATCCAGGTGCGGGAAAAGGCCTTCAGTCGACGGGCGGTCGAGGACTTCGCGCGCCGCGCCGTCGCCCTTGCGCGCGCTTACGGCGCGAAGGTTCTCGTCAACGCGGACGCCGCGCTCGCGCGCGAGATCGGCGCCGACGGCGTGCATCTCACCGCGAAACAATTGCGCGCGGTCGCTGCCCGGCCCGAATCTCCCTGGTGCGGCGCCTCATGCCACTCGAGCGAGGAGCTGCAGCTCGCGGAGGCGCTCGGGGTCGATTTCGCCGTGCTGGGGCCGGTGCGCGCGACGCCATCGCACCCGCACGCGGTCCCGCTCGGGTGGGAGCGATTCAGCGAGATCGCCAAGGGAGCAGCCGTGCCCGTGTACGCGCTGGGAGGGATCGTGCCGCGCGATCTGGAGCAAGCCTTGAATTGCGGCGCGCACGGCATCGCGATGCTGCGCGGAGCGTGGGAATCCTGAAAATCTTCAGTCCTCCCCTTTCGTGTCCGGGGTGTTCTTGTCTTGCTCCCGGTCCGGTACCCGGTACTTCTCCATCGCCCAATCGCCGAGATCGATCAGCTTGCAGCGCTCGGAACAAAACGGCCGGTAACGGTTCTCCGCAAGCCACGCCACCTGCGCGCCGCAGCGCGGGCAGCTTACAAAACGGGCCTTGGTCACAGGGTGCAGAAGGTCAGTTCGAACTCGACGTCCGCCTCGGATATCCGCGGGCGCGGCTCGGCCCCGAACGTGCTGAAGCGGACGTTGAGCGCGTACCGGTTGGCGCTGATTTCGGGAAGAAACTGCGAGTCGAGCGGGAGCCGAATGCGCACCATCTGCGACGTCTTGCCGCCGAGCATCTGCGAGAACGCGCCCTGGCGGGCGACGTGCTTCACCGGTTTGCCGCCTTCGCGCAGCAGCTTGAGCACGATGGACGAGGCGTCGCGGATCGGAAGCAGCGGTGCGAACCACGCGCTCAGGTCCGCTCCGCGCCTGGCGTTTTCGCGGTGCAGCCAGAAATGGTACGAAGGCAAATCGAATTCGCAGACCCCGCCCGGGATCCCGGTGCGCTGCTTGATCGACATCAGCCATTCGTTCTCGCGAAGATACTGGCCGATCTTGCCGGTCATCGCGAACAGCGCCGCGCTCGCGCGCTCGATGTCGGAAATCACCTGCTGGAGCACGTTCTCGGCGAT
>WNFV01001171.1_pt1 | contig 39200 bp, 34 predicted proteins | sample 5400101 | NCBI WGS metagenome assembly WNFV01 (sample SAMN13153361, study PRJNA577476) | soil metagenome | isolation source: 115 cm soil or saprolite under grassland replicate 1 | place: USA:California | collected 2016-06-15 | reverse complement strand
GACCGGCAACAAGTGTCTCATCGCCGTCATCGATTCCGGCGTCGACACCGCCCATCCGGAAATCGCCGCCGCGATCGCGGGTCGCTTCGATGCCGTCGATCCCCGCGCCCCGCCGGACAATCACGGCACCGCCATCGCCGGCGCGATCGTCGCGCATGCCCAGCTCACCGGCGTGGCGCCGACGGCGCGCATCCTGGCGATCCGCGCGTTCATCGGGACGGAAAGCACGACGCTCGCCATTCTCAGGGGCATCGATTGGGCGGTCGCTCGCGGGGCGCGCGTCATCAATATGAGCTTCGCGGGACCGCAGGATCCGGAGATCGCGCGGGCGCTTGCCGCCGCCCGCCAGAAGGGCGTGCTGCTCGTGGCCGCGGCCGGCAATGCCGGCCCGCAATCTCCCCCGCTCTACCCGGCCGCCGATCCGAACGTCATCGCGGTCACCGCCACCGATTCGGACGACCGCCTGCTGAAGGTGGCGAACCGGGGACGCCACATCGCGCTCGCGGCGCCCGGCGTCGATGTCGTGCTGCCGGCGACCGGTGGAGGCTATCAGGTATCGTCGGGAACTTCCGTCGCGGCTGCCCATGTCAGCGGGATCGCGGCGCTGCTGCTCGAGCTCAGGCCGGCGCTTGCGCCGGACGCCGTGCGCAAGATCCTGCAATCGACCGCCAAGGATCTCGGGCCCAAGGGCCGCGACGATCAATTCGGGGCGGGCCTTGCCAATGCCTATCGGGCGGTTCTCTCGCTCCGTCCGAACGCGGCGCCTGTCACCGCTTCGGCTGCGCAATAAGGCTGATCTTCGACGACCGAGCCGGTGCTGCCGGGCAGCCGCCCGCCGCTCAATCCAAATGAAACTTGGCGAGCTCGCGGTGGTCGGCCATGATCCAGCGCACTGTGCCGGTGATCGAGCGCATCACTACCGTCTCGGTCTCGATCACGTCGTTGCGGAACCGCACGCCCCTGAGCATCGCCCCGGTGGTGACGCCGGTCGCGGCGAACAGGCAGTCGCCTTTCACCAGGTCCTCGATCTCGTATCGCTTGCGCGCATCCTTGATGCCCATCTTCAACGCCCGCTCGCGCCGCTCCTCGGTGTCGAGGATGAGCCGGCATTGCATCTGGCCGCCGATGCAGCGCAGCGCCGCGGCCGCCAGCACGCCCCCGGGCGCACCGCCGATGCCGAGATAGATATCGATGCCGGTATTGCCGGGATCGGCGGTGTGGATCACGCCGGCGACGTCGCCGTCGGTGATCAGCTGCACGGCGGCGCCCGCCTTGCGCACGCCGGCGATCAGGTCGGCATGGCGCGGACGGTCGAGGATGAGCGCGGTGACCTCGGCCGGTTTCACGCCCTTGGCCTTGGCGAGGTTGCGGATGTTCTGCTCGGCCGGCGCGTCGAGATCGACCACGCCCTTGGGATAGCCGGGGCCGATCGCGATCTTCTCCATATAGACGTCGGGTGCGTTGAGCAGCGTGCCGCCTTCCGCCATGGCCACGGTCGCGATCGCGCCCGGCATGTCCTTGGCGCACTGCGTGGTGCCTTCGAGCGGGTCGACCGCGATGTCGACCTTCGGTCCCTTCTTGGTGCCGACCTTCTCGCCGATGAACAGCATGGGCGCTTCGTCGAGCTCACCCTCTCCGATCACCACGGTGCCGTCGATCGGCAGCTTGTTGAGCTCGCGGCGCATGGCGTCGACCGCCGCCTGGTCGGCGGCCTTCTCGGCGCCGCGCCCGCGCAGCCGCGCCGCCGAGACTGCGGCGCGCTCGGTCACCCGCACGATTTCCATCGACAGGATGCGCTCCAGCACCAGGTGCGACTGAACGGTGATCGACGGCATGGCCTTGCGTCCCACTGTGCTCATTTCCTCGCCTTGCCCGGCCATGGTTCATGCCATATGCCGACTATTGGTGCGTCATTCCCGTGCAAGCGCAGGGACGGTAAGGCAGCATTGTATCAGTTTTTCTCGATGCGAATGACTTGTGGCTTGCCCGAAATCACCTTGTCGCGGCCGACGGCGGCGAGCGCCTTGCGCACCGCGTCCTCGCTGGTCGCATAGGTGATGAGGATCACCGGCACCGGCTCCCCCGAGCGTCCGGGAACGTCGCCGCCATGGGGCCGCTCGCCGCGGTGACGCTGCACGATCGACTCGAGCGATATGTGCTGTTGTGCAAGACGTTTGGCGATGGTGGCGGCGGTCCCCGGCTTGTCCACGGCGAGGAGCCGGATGTAGTAACCGCCTTCATGGCGCTGCATCGGCGCCTTGCCGCTGCGCACAAGCCGCGCCGAAGGCCGGCCGAACGGCGGCGCGCGCACGCCGCGGGCGATGTCGCCGATGTCCGAAACGACGGCTGAAGCAGTTGCCGTGCCGCCGGCGCCGGGGCCGACCAGCGTGATCGGCGAGATCGCGTCGGCATCGATGGTGACCGCATTGGTGACGCCCATCACCTGCGCGATCGCGGTGTCTTTCGGCACCATGGTGGGATGCACGCGCTGCTCGATGCCCTTGTCGGTCCTGACCGCGACGCCCAAGAGCTTCACGCGGTAGCCGAGCTCGTCGGCCCAGGCGAGGTCTTCAGGCGCGATCGAGGAAATGCCCTCCACGTAGACGGCGCTTTGCTCGACCTTGATGCCGAAGGCGAGGCTCGCGAGGATCGCGAGCTTCTGCGCGGTATCATGACCCTCGATGTCGAAAGTCGGATCCGCCTCGGCGTAGCCGAGCCGCTGCGCCTCCCGCAAACAGTCGGCAAAGGCGAGCTTCTCCTGCTCCATGCGGGTCAAGATGTAATTGCAGGTGCCGTTGAGGATGCCGTAGATGCGCACGAGCGAATTGCCGGCCAGGCCCTCGCGCAGCGTTTTCACGATCGGGATGGCGCCGCCGACCGCCGCCTCGAAATTGAGCGCCACGTGATTCTTCTCGGCAAGTGCTGCGAGCGCGACGCCGTGGCGCGCCAGCAGCGCCTTGTTGGCGGTGACCACGGATTTTCCCGCCGCCAGCGCGGCCGCCACCGCGGCCTTGGCCGGATCGCCCTCCCCGCCGATCAGCTCGACCAAGACGTCGATCTCGCGGTCGGTCGCGAGCGCGACCGGATCGGCCACCCAGCGCAATTTCCGGAGATCGATGCCGCGCTTCTTCGCGCGCGAACGGGCGCTGACCGCCACCACCTCGATCGGGCGGCCGCAGCGGGCGATGAGGGCGTCGCGTTGCTCGGCAACGAGGCGGACGACCGACGCGCCGACCGTGCCCAAACCGGCAATACCTAGTTTCAGCGGCGCAACCATCGCACGTCGTCAACCTGCGGAAAGGCGGCTTGTTCAGCGCCGCTTGGCGAGCGGGACGACGTTGTGCAACTTTTCGGGGCCGGTTTCAAGAAAGCGGCGGATGTTGCGGGCGGCTTGACGGATGCGCTGCTCGTTCTCGACCAGCGCGATGCGCACGTAGCCCTCGCCACGCTCGCCGAAGCCGGTGCCGGGAGAGACCGCGACCTCGGCCTTCTCGACCAGAAGCGTGGAGAACTCGACGCTGCCGAGGCTGGCGAACGGTTCCGGGATCGGCGCCCAGGCGAACATGGAGGCGCGCGGCGCCGGGACGTCCCAGCCGGCGCGGCCGAACGATTCCACCAGCACGTCGCGCCGGCGCTTGTAGGTCGCACGCATCTCATGGATGCAGTCGTCCGGACCGTTGAGGGCCGCGGTCGCGGCCACCTGCACCGGCGTGAACGCGCCATAGTCGAGATAGGACTTCACCCGCCCGAGCGCGGCGATGATGCGCTCGTTGCCCACCGCAAACCCGATGCGCCAGCCGGGCATCGAATAGGTCTTCGACATCGAGGTGAACTCGACGGCGATATCGATAGCGCCCGGCACCTGCAGCACCGAGGGCGGCGGATTGTCGTCGAAATAGACCTCGGCATAGGCGAGATCGGAGAGCACGAAGATGCCGTGCTTCTTCGCGAACGGAACGAGCTCCTTGTAGAAGTCGAGATCGGCGACGTAAGCGGTGGGATTCGACGGATAGCAGACCACGACGGCGAGCGGCTTCGGGATCGAGTGAACGATCGCGCGCTCCAGCGTCGAGAAGAAGTCGGGCGTCGGCTCGGACGGCACCGAGCGGATCACGCCGCCGGCCATCAGGAAGCCGAAGGCGTGGATCGGGTAGCTCGGATCGGGCACCAGGACGACGTCGCCCGGCGCGGTGATCGCCTGCGCCACATTGGCGAAGCCCTCCTTGGAGCCGAGCGTGGCGACGATCTGGTTTTCCGGGTTGAGCTTCACCCCGAACCGGCGCGCGTAATAGGCCGCCTGCGCCCGGCGCAAGCCCGGGATTCCCTTCGAGGCCGAATAGCGGTCGGTGCGCGGCTTGCCGAGCGTATCCTTGAGCTTCTCGATGACGTGGGGTGGCGCCGGCAGGTCCGGATTGCCCATGCCGAGATCGATGATGTCGGCGCCCGCATTGCGCGCCGCCGCCTTGGCGCGGTTGACCTGCTCGAACACGTAGGGCGGCAGACGCCGGATGCGGTGAAATTCTTCCATGACCCCCAGCTCCTTCCAACCTCGCGCCGATCCTCGCTTGCGTTTGACGCGTTTTCTGTGGCGAACCGGTTGCTACTTCGCCGGAATACGCCATGGGCGGGCAGGCCGGCCTTTTATCACGGGTTGCGGGCGCTGGCAGCAGGCTTGCCGCCCGGGTTGCTCAGGCGGTCGCGCGCCGCGGCCAAGTCGGCTTCGAGCTTCTTCTGCTCCTCGTCGCTGAGCACGGCGCTTTCGCGCGCCGGCGGCATGTCGTGCACCGCCGGATAGGCCGGCGGACTAGCCGACCGTTGCGGAGCGCCCTCCGGAATGCCGCCGGCCGCAGCCGGCAAATGGTCGGCGATGGTGGAGGCCGAGCAGCCGGCGAGAATCACCGCACCGGCAACGAGCAGGGCCGCCGCCATGGCGCGCTCGGAGAAGCTCCGCTGGGAACGCAATGTCGACATCGGCGTGAGACAGGTCGCGCTTTCTCGCCGCATTGCAGCAGATGCGCTCGGACTGCCTTCCCTCCCCATCAGGATCAGCAAATTTGCTGCCAGTTCAAGCAATTGCAGGGAGCCTTAGACCCTTAATATGACCAAAGCAAGGTTGCGCCCTGCCGCCCACAATAGCCGCCGTCCGGCGGCACCGAGCGCGCCGGCCGCCACCCTGACGGCTCCCATGATGCGTCTTGCGGCGGTCACGAGTAAAGTCCATCTGAGGTCATTGAGGCCATGCCGGGCCCACGCAGGACTGAGGCGCTACCGTGAGAGCCCCGTCGGAACCGGACAAGCGTGGCTCCGTCGATATCGAGGAGTTCGCGCACAACGTCGCCCGCATGGTCGAGCAGGGCGGCCGGGCGCTGGCGGCCTATCTCAAACCGCGCGAGGAAGGCCGCATCGACGGCGATTATTCCGAGGTCGCCGACGTGGTGAAGACGCTCGGGCAGGTCCTGGAGTACTGGCTGAGCGACCCACAGCGCGCCCTCGAGCTGCAAACGAGCCTCGGCAAGGCCTATCTCGACCTATGGGCCAACGCGGTCAAGCGCATGTCGGGCGAGAAGGTGGCGCCGGTCGCCGAGCCCGACCCGCGCGACAAGCGCTTCGCCGATCCCGAATGGTCGACCAATCAATTCTACGATTTTCTCAAGCAGGCTTATCTGCTGACGGTGCAATGGGCGAACCACCTGGTGAAGGACGCCAAGGGGCTCGATCCGCACACGCTGCAAAAGGCCGAGTTCTACATTCGCCAGATCGCCAACGCGATCGCGCCGTCGAATTTCGTGCTCACCAATCCGGAGCTGTTGCGCGAGACCCTCACCTCGAACGCCGAGAATCTGGTGCGCGGCATGCACATGCTGGCCGAGGACATCGAGGCAGGCCATGGCAATCTCAAGATCCGCCAGTCCGATGCCAAGATGTTCGAGGTCGGGCGCAATCTGGCGCTCACCCCCGGCAAGGTGATCTTCGAAAACGACCTGATGCAGCTCATCCAGTACGCACCGGCGACCGAGGCGGTGCTCAAGCGGCCGCTGCTGATCGTGCCACCCTGGATCAATAAATTCTACATCCTCGATCTCACGCCCGAAAAATCCTTCGTCAAGTGGTGCGTGGATAAGGGACTCACCGTGTTCGTCGTCTCTTGGGTCAATCCGGATTCCAATCTCGCCAAGAAGAGCTTCGAAGACTATATGCGCGACGGCCCGCTCGCGGCGCTCGACGTGATCGAGAAGGCAACCGGTGAACGGCAGGTCAACGCGATCGGCTATTGCGTCGGCGGCACGCTGTTGGCCGCCACGCTCGCCTATATGGCCAGCAACGGCGATGAGCGCATCGCCTCGGCGACATTGTTCGCCGCGCAAGTCGATTTCGCCCATGCCGGCGATCTCAAGGTGTTCGTTGACGAAGAGCAAATTGCAGCGCGCGAGCGCGAAATGGGCGAGCGCGGTTATCTCGAAGGCAAGAAGATGGCAACTGCCTTCAACTTGCTGCGCTCGAACGATCTGATCTGGCCTTACGTCATCAACAATTATCTCAAAGGCAAGGAGCCGGCTCCATTCGACCTGCTGTACTGGAACTCGGATGCGACCCGGATGCCGGCGGCGAACCATTCGTTCTATCTGCGCAACTGCTACCTGGAGAACCGGCTGAGCAAGGGCGACATGGTGATCGCCGGCAAGAAGCTCGACCTGAAAAGCGTGCAGGTCCCGGTCTACAATCTCGCCACGCGCGAGGATCATATCGCGCCGGCGAAGTCGGTGTTGCTCGGCTCGAAATTCTTCGGCGGGCCGGTGCGCTTCGTGCTGGCCGGCTCGGGCCACATTGCCGGTGTGGTCAATCCGCCCGACAGGATGAAGTACCAATATTGGACCGGTCCCAAACCGACCAGCGCCAATCTCGACCGATGGTTGGCCAAGGCCAAGGAGCACCCCGGCTCGTGGTGGCCGGACTGGTTCGATTGGCTCAAGAAGCAGGATGCGAGCGAGGTTCCGGCGCGCCAGCCGGGCGGCGGAAAGCTCACACCGATCGAGGACGCGCCGGGGAGTTATGTTAAGGTCAGGGACTGATCGGCCGTTCGGGAGCCCCGGGGAGAGGCCGAACGGCTGCGAGGACCATCGTCAGTTCACAGCGGAGAACCCTCATGCGTTTTAGGATCTTGCTTCCGACGATCGCCGTGGCGAGCTTGCTCGCCGGACCGGCGCTCGCCCAGGAGCTCACCGGCACGCTCAAGAAGATCAAGGAGACCGGCACGATCACGCTCGGCCACCGCGAGTCCTCCTTGCCGTTTTCCTATTACGACGACCGCCAACAGGTCGTCGGCTATGCCATGGACCTCTGCGCCCGCATCGTCGAAGGGGTGAAGGGCAATCTCAAGCTGGCCCAGCTCGCGGCCAGGCTCAACCCGGTCACCTCGGCCACCCGCATCCCGCTGATGGCGAACGGCACCATCGACCTCGAATGCGGCTCGACCACCAACAACCTCGAGCGGCAGAAGCAGGTCTCCTTCACCATCACCCATTTCGTTACCGCCAACCGCTTCGTGTCCAAGAAATCCGCGAACCTCAAGACGGTCGACGACCTCAAGGGCAAGACCATCGTGTCGACCTCGGGCACCACCAACATCAAGCAGATCACCGAGATCGGCGCGCAGAAGGGGCTCAACCTCAACATCCTCGCCGCCAAGGACCACGCCGAGGCGTTCCTGATGGTCGAGACCGGCCGCGCCGCCGCCTTCGTGATGGACGACATTTTGCTCTATAGCCTGGTCGCCGGATCGAAATCGCCGCAGGACTACGTGATCTCCACCGACGCGCTCTCGGTCGAGCCCTACGGCATCATGCTCCGCCGCGAAGACGCCCCGTTCAAGAAAGTCGTCGATGAGGCGATGATCGCCACCTACAAGAGCGGCGCGATCAACCCGATCTACGACAAGTGGTTCCTCAAGCCGATCCCGCCCAAGGGCATCAACCTCAATGTGCCGATGAGCGCCGCGTTCAAAAAGGTGATCGCCAGTCCGACCGACAGCGGCGACCCGGCGGTGTATTGATATCAGGGATCAGTGATCAGAAATCAGTAATCAGAGACCCACCTTTCTGATTACTGACACCTGAATACTGTTCCCTGACAAGGGGGCCCGCGTGAACTACAATTGGAACTGGGGCATCTTCTTCCAGACGTCGCCCGACGGCGTTCACACCTACCTGCAGACGCTCCTGCTCGGCACCGGTTGGACGCTGGCGACCGCGCTCACCGCCTGGTGCCTGGCGCTCGGCATGGGATCGCTGGTCGGCGTCATCCGCACCACGCCCCATCCCTGGCTCATTCGGCTCGGCAACGCCTATGTCGAGCTGTTCCGCAACATCCCGCTCCTCGTGCAGATGTTCCTCTGGTATTTCGTGCTCCCCGAGCTGTTGCCGACCCAGATGGGCGACTGGCTCAAGCAGCTCCCGGACGCCTCGTTCTACACCGCCGTCGTGGCGCTCGGCCTCTACACCTCGGCGCGCGTCGCCGAGCAGGTGCGCGCCGGCATTTTGAGCCTCGCCCGCGGCCAGCGCATGGCCGCGCTCGCGCTTGGGCTCACGCTGCCGCAGGCCTATGTCTACGTCCTATTGCCCGCGGCGTATCGCATCATCCTGCCGCCGCTCACGTCCGAATTTCTCAACATCATCAAGAACAGCGCGGTTGCGCTCACCATCGGGCTCATGGAGCTCACGGCGCGAGCGCGCGCGATGCAGGAATTCTCGTTCCAGGTGTTCGAGGCCTTCACCGCCGCGACCATCATCTACATCGTGATCAATATCATCGTCACTTTCGGCATGCGCTACGTCGAGCAGCGCGTGGCCGTGCCCGGCCTGATCGGCGCCAAACCCGCAGTTGTCACGCACTGAGGCGATCGATGTTCTCTAATTTCGACTTCGACGTCATCATTCGCTCGCTGCCGTATCTGTTCCTCGACGGCATGACGTTCACGCTGACCTTGACCGCATTGGCGACGACGGGCGGCGTCATCTTCGGCACGCTGCTGGCGATGATGCGGCTGTCCGGCTTTCCTCTCCTCTCGGTGCCGGCTGCCGGCTACGTCAACCTGATGCGATCGGTGCCGTTGCTGTTGGTGATCTTCTGGTTCTATTTCCTGGTGCCCTATATCGGTCAGTGGGTCACAGGCGCATCGCGGCCAATCCAGGTCGGAGCACTCGTCTCCTCGCTCGTCACCTTCACGCTGTTCGAAGCCGCCTATTTCGCCGAGATCATGCGCGCCGGCATCCAGTCGATCCCGCGCGGCCAGGTGTCGGCGGCGCAGGCGCTCGGCATGACCTATCTGCAGACGATGGGCTACATCGTGCTGCCGCAGGCCTTCCGCAATATGGTCCCGATCCTGCTCACCCAGACCATTATCCTGTTCCAGGACACCTCGCTGGTTTACGTCCTCTCGATCACGGATTTCCTGGGCGCGGCGTCGAAGGTGGCGCAGCGGGACGGACGCCTGGTCGAGATGTACCTGTTCGCGGCGCTGGTCTATTTCGTCATCTCCTACGTGGCCTCGCTGCTGGTGCGCCGGCTGCAGAGCCGGATCGCGATCATCCGTTGAGGTCGGATTTCCCCCATGATCACGCTCAGCAACGTCAGCAAGTGGTACCAGACCTTCCAGGTGCTCAAGGACTGCTCGACCGAGGTCGCCAAGGGCGAGGTCGTGGTGGTGTGCGGGCCGTCGGGCTCGGGCAAGTCAACGCTGATCAAATGCGTCAACGGGCTCGAGCCGTTCCAGGAAGGCACCATTACGGTTGCCGGCATTTCCGTCGGCGATCGCAAGACCGATCTGCCGAAGCTGCGCGCCCGCATCGGCATGGTGTTCCAGCATTTCGAGCTGTTTCCGCATCTCACCGTGATGCGCAATCTCGAGCTGGCGCAGATCAAGGTGCTTGGCCGCAGCGGGGAAGAAAGCGAGCAAAGGGGCATGCGCCTGCTCGACCGGGTGGGGCTGCGCGAGCACGCCCACAAGTATCCCGGCGAGCTGTCCGGCGGCCAGCAGCAGCGCGTGGCGATCGCCCGCGCGCTGGCGATGGACCCGATCGCCATGCTGTTCGACGAGCCGACGTCCGCGCTCGATCCCGAGATGATCAACGAGGTGCTCGACGTCATGGTCGCGCTGGCAACCGACGGCATGACAATGATGGTGGTCACCCACGAGATGGGATTCGCCCGCAAGGTCGCAAATCGCGTCGTGTTCATGGACAAGGGCGAGATCGTCGAGGACGCACCTACCGCTGAATTCTTCGGCAAGCCGCGCAGCGAGCGCGCGCAGGTTTTCCTGTCGAAGATTTTGCAGCACTGATCGTACAAAGGATCGTCGACCCATCGTTCACAATTCGCTTGCGCTCCTGTATCCTGGCGGCCCCTTAGGATCGCCGATTTCCGCGGTCGACGCGATTTGGAGTGGTCCTTTTTGGAGATGGCCCTTGAGATTCACGCGGATCACAGTCGATCCCAAGCAGATGGGTGGCGTTCCCTGCATTCGCCGGCTGCGCATTCCGGTCGCTACCGTAGTGGGGATGGTGGCCGATGGAATGGCGGCGAACGACATCCTCGCGGCCTATCCCGATCTCGAACCTGACGACATTCAAGAGGCGTTGCAGTACGCGGCCGCTGCCGTACGCGAGCGCGAATTGCCCCTGACGGTCCCGTGAAGTTCCTCGTGGACAACGCGCTGGCGAAGATCTCGCCCGAATAGGTAGTCACGGAAACAACGCCACCTGCTCGAGCCCCAGGGTCTCCGGGAAACCGAGCATCAGGTTCATGTTCTGCACCGCCTGGCCCGACGCGCCCTTGGTGAGATTGTCGAGCGCCGAGCAGATGATGGCGCGGCCGGGGATGCGGTCCTTGGCCACGCCGATGAAGGTCATGTTGGAGCCGCGCACGTGGCGGGTGTGCGGCACCCGGCCGAACGGCAGCACATGCACGAACGGCTCCTTCGCGTAGGACTTTAACAGTATCGCATGAAGGTCTTCCGGCGACCGCTTGAGCCCGCGCACATAAATAGTCGACAGAATTCCGCGGTTCATGGGCACGAGGTGCGGCGTGAAGCTGACGACCACCTCGCGGCCCGCGGCCTTGCTGAACTCCTGATCGAGCTCGGCCATGTGCCGGTGGCGGCCGACGCCATAGGCGTGGAAGCCTTCCGAGACTTCCGCGAACAGCATCTCCTCCTTCGCCGCCCTGCCCGCCCCGGTCATGCCGGATTTGGCGTCGACCACGATCTCGTCGGGATCGATCGCCTTCGCCTTCAACAGCGGGATGAGCGGAAGCTGGGCGCAGGTCGTATAGCAGCCGGGATTGGCGACGAGCCGCGCCGTCTTGATGTCGCTCCGGTAGACCTCGACCAGGCCGTAGACCGCCTCCTTTTGCAGCCCCGGCGCGTGGTGCTCGTGACCGTACCAGCGGGCATAGGCCGAGGCGTCGGCGAGCCGGAAGTCGGCGGAGAGATCGACCACCTTGGTCTTCGGCGCTTGGCCAAGCAAGTCCTTGATCACCTTCTGCGTGGTCGCGTGCGGGAGCGCGCAGAAGGCGAGATCAAGCCCAGCCTTCGTCCAGTCGATGCCGTCGATCGAAACCAGCGTCGGCAGCGCGAACGGCGAAAACTGCGGAAACACCGTGCCTATCTCCTGCCCGGCCCGGCGGTCGGCGGTGAGCAGCGCGATCTCGGCGCGCGGATGGCTGATGAGGAGCCGCAGCAGCTCCGCGCCGGTATAGCCGGACGCCCCGAGCACGCCGATCTTTGCCTTCTTCGCAACTGCCTTCGCCATGGCTCAATCCTTCTCGCAGTCGGGCACGACCGGACGAGGGACATTGCGGCTAAGGATATCAGGAGACGTGCCGCGGAGCCTCATCCGGCGGCACCAGCGACGATCACATGAAATCGCACGCCCGTGCCGCGGTAGAGCGGCGGCGGTGCAGATCGGCTTGCGTCGTGAACGTCGTCATGGCGGGCGCTATAGCGGCACGCACCAGCCGCGTCAACTGGACGCGCGGAGTGGCCTCGGCGCCGGACGATCGGTGATATCGTGGAGGCGGCGGACGGGCTCGTTCCTCCGGAAACGGCGATGAACTGGCGCGACGATCTGTACCGAACCTGGGTTGCCGCAGCGATCGTTTGGGCGGTCGCCCTGCACCTGATGATTGCGATCGAAAAGCCCGACTGGTCATCCGTGATCGGTAGTGAAGTTTATTGGCTGCTTTTGGTGGCGCCCCCGTTTGGGATGGGCCTCCTCATCATGGGAATCGCATGGCTCGTCACGCGATTCCCAAACTTGCCGAAGTGACGCGAGGCGAACTTCCGGCCCGAGCGTCGGGGTCAGAGCGCCGGATTCCAGTTCACCGGGATCAGGCGGTAGCCACTGCCCGCCTTCTCGATATAGCCGAGCGAGGGGAACGGGAAGTGATAGCCCGAGACCAGCATGCGATCGGCCGCCAGCATGTCGTAGAGCTTGCGCCGCGTCGCTTCCGCCTGCGGCCCGTCCACGTCGCCGCCCACTTGCCAGCTCGGATTGGCGACGACGAGCGGCGCGTAACCGGCGGTGACGTCCGCCTGAATGAGGACCTTGCCGGAGCCGGATGCAACCACGAACGAGGTATGGCCGGGCGTATGGCCGTTGGTATCTTGCGCCATGATGCCGGGCGCGACCTCCTTGCCCCAGTCGTATTTCGTCACCTTGTCGGCGATCGAGCCGAAGATCCGTTTGGTGTTCTGGAAGGTCGGCTGTTGGCCCTGCGGCGCCCGGCTCGCGTTGCCCTCGTCCGTCCAGTACGCCCACTCCTTCGCCGGCACCTTGATCTCGGCGTTGGGATAGGCCAGCGCGCCGGCGGCGGTGCGCAGTCCGCTGATATGGTCGCCGTGGAAATGCGAAATGACCACGATGTCGATGCTCTTCGGGTCGACGCCGGCGGCGGCGAGATTGGCGGGGGTCATCCCGGTGCCCGCCTGAATGCTTCCGGGCCCGTTGCCGGTATCAAGTAGCACGAGCTTCGAGCCCGTGTTCACCAAGGTGGGATGGAAGTAAAAGCCCACCTGGTCTTTGGGCAGGTAGCTTGCCGCGAGCAGCGCCTGCACGTCCTCGAGCTTGGCGTTGCGGATCGGGCTGGTGTCGAGCTTGACCTGACGCACGCCATCCAGGATGGCGGTCAGCTCATAATCCCCGACCTTGTAGCGATAGTAGCTCGGCGCCTGCTTGCCGGCCGGCGGCGCGGCGGCGCCGGCGGGCGACGTGGCGGCGAGCGGAGCGGCGGCGACGGCAGCCGCGCCCGCAAGCATGGTGCGGCGCGTAAGGTCTGTCATGGCGTTCTCCCGTGTTGGCCTGTCGGACCGAAGGCCGCCGATGATAGCGTGCGCCATGACGGCCGCGCGACGGCAGCGCACGCGCAATCACGAACAGGTGAATGGCTGCTCGAAACGCGCGCGGCCGCCTCACTCGATCGGCGGGATGGTGCGCATCCAAGCTATTACCGACTTGCGCAGGGGAAGACGCCGCGATCTCGGATGAGCCCCGGATCGGCGTGGCCCTCACGAGGCTTTGCGCCGCGTTCAGATGGTCGGGCTCCACGGCACCGGAATCTCGCGATAGCCCGATCCGCTCTTCTCGACATGGGCGAGCGAGGGGAACGGATAGTGGAAACCCTGCACCAGCATCTTCTCGGCGACCAGCATGTCGTAGACCTTGCGGCGGGTCTCCGCGGCCTTGGGTCCGTCCTGGTCGTAGAAGGCGTGCCAGTCCGGATTGCGGACGAACAGGAAGGGCACGTGCGTGACGTCGCCCTGTACGAAAACTTTGCTCGAGCCCGAGGCGATGATGTGGGAGTTGTGGCCCCAGGAATGGCCGTTGGTGGCGACCGCCGTGATGCCCGTGACGATCTCCTTGCCGGGCTCGTAGGTCTTGAGGCGTTTCAAGACGTCCTCGGTCATGACCTGGCGAACGTTCTTGAACACGGTCTCCATGCGGCCCTTCGGAGCACGGCTCATCTCGCCGTCGTCCATGAAGAACTTGTGCTCGGCCGCCGGCACCAGGATTTCCGCATTCGGGAAGGCAAGCGACTTGTCCGGCCTGAGCAGACCATTGATGTGATCGCCGTGGTAGTGCGAGATGATCACGGTATCGACCGCATTGCGGTCGATACCGGCGGCGGCGAGATTGCGTTGGAACTGTCCGGCGGTGCCCTTGCTGCGCTCGAAATTCGCCTCGCTCGTGCCGGTATCGATGACGACGAGCTTCGCGCCGGTGTTCACGACCACGGGGTTATACGGGGTCGTCATCATGTCCGGTTCGTAGTGGGCCGCGGCGAGCGCGGCGTTCACCTCGTCCCGCTTCTTGTTGGTGACGTGGTTGTCGGTGAATTTGAACTTGTTGGCGCCGTCGGTCACGACGGTGACCTCGATGCTGCCGACCTTGTAGCGGTACCAGCCGGGCGCCTGGGTGCCGGCCGGCGGCGCGGCGGCCCGCGCGGGCGAGGTCGCGGCAAACGGAGCGACGGCAGCCACGGACATCGCGGCAGCGCCGGTGAGCATGGTGCGTCGTGTGAGCTTGGTCATCGCATTCTCCTCTTTCGCCGCCTGGTCGAGACGCTCAGAGCACGGGGTTCCAGGCGATCGGCACCAGGCGATAGCCGGCGTCCGCCTTCTCCACGTAGCCCATGGACGGGAACGTGAAGTGGAAGCCGACGACGAGCGCCTTCTCGGCCGAAGCCATGTCGTAGAACTTGCGGCGGGTCTGCGCCGCCTTCTGCGGATCGATGTCGAACGCCACGTGCCAGTCCGGATTGCGCAGGAACAACTCCGGGATGTTGGTGACGTCCGATTGCACCAGGACGCGGGCGTTACCGGACGCGATCGCGAAGGCGGTATGCCCCGGCGTATGGCCGGCCGCGTCGATCGCGGTGATGCCGGGGGCGACTTCCTTGCCCCACTCGTACTTCGTCACCTTGTCCATGAGCCCGGCATACACTTTGCGAGTGTTGGCAAAATAGCCCTTCATCATGTCGGTGGACGCCTTGGCCATGTTCTCCTCGCTCATCCAGAACGCCCAGTCCACCGCCGGCACCTTGATCTCGGCATTCGGGAACAACAGGCCGCCGTCGGCATTCTTGATGCCGTTGGTGTGGTCCGGATGCAGGTGGGAGATGACGACGATATCGATCATCTTTGGGTCGATGCCGGCCGCCGCCATGTTCGCGCGCAGCAAGCCGATCGGCGGCTTTGCGGTGGGGCCCCAACCGGTATCGATCAACACCAGCTTCGAGCCGGTGTTGATCACCTGCGGATTGAACGGGATCGTCACCATGCCCTTGGGCATGTAGGCGGCTTCCGCCGCGGCGAGCGCCTGCTCCTTGGGCACGTTGCGCACGAAGCCGTCGGGCATCGGAAAGGTGCGGGCGCCATCGTTGATCGAGGTGCATTCGAATTGGCCGACCTTGTAGCGGTAGCAGCCGGGCGCCTGCTTGCCGGCGGGTGGAGCGGCGGCGCGCGCGGGGGTCGTCACGGTGAACGGAGCAGCGGCGGCGGCACTTACCGCTAGCGCGCCGGTGAGCACGGTACGTCGTGTGAGCTCGGTCATGGCGTTCTCCCCTTTCACCGCGTTATTGTCGGCAGCCTTGCTGGCATCAGCGGTCGACATCGATGATAACTCATCACCGGCTCGATGTCGGGCAAAAAAGAAGGCCACATCGCAAGTCGGCTATAGCCGACTTGCGCACCTAAGTCGTCAATCTCGGGTGAACCCGAGATTGATCCGGATGGCCTTCCGTTGATCGTACGATCGACCGAAATCAGATGCTCGGATTCCAGGGAGCCGGGACCACCCGGTAGCCCGTGCCGGCCTTCTCGATGTAGCCGACCGACGGGAACGGATAGTGGAAGCCCTGGATCATCATCTTCTCGGCCGCGAGCATGTCGTAGAACTTGCGCCGGGTCGCCTCCGCCGCTGGCCCGTCCATATCGAACTGGATGAACCAGCCCGGATTTTGCACGAACAGCGGGACGTTGGTGACGTCCGCCTGCACCATGACCTTGGCGTTGCCGGATGCGATGATGTGCGAGACGTGGCCCGGCGTATGGCCGTGGGTCGCAAGCGAGGTGATGCCGGGCGCAACCTCCTTGCCCGGCTCGTATTGCGTGACCTTGTTGCCGAGCGCGCCGAACACGCGCTTCACGTTCTTGAAGTTGCCTTCGACGATGGCGTTGCCGGTCGCCTTGCTCATCTCGCCGGCATCGTTCCAAAACTTCCACTCGCCCGCGGGCACCAATATCTCCGCGTTCGGGAACGCCGGCTTGTTGTCGGCGGCGAGCAGGCCGTTGATGTGGTCGGCGTGGAAGTGGGAGATGATGACGGTGTCGACCGCGTTGCGGTCGATGCCGGCGGCGGCAAGATTGGTATGGAACTGGCCGACCGCGCCCTTGCTCTGCTCGTAGAGGGCGGGACCGAGGCCGACGTCGATGACGACGAGCTTGGAGCCGGTGTTTACCGCGATCGGGGTGTACGGGACCGTGATCTTGTCCTTCTCCATGTGGTTGGCTTCGAGCGCCTTGTTGATGTCGTCCTTCTTGACGTTACGGATGAATGTGTCGGTCAGCGGATTGGCGCGCGCGCCGTCGGTGACGGCCGTGACCTCGATGCTGCCGACCTTGTAGCGGTACCAGCCCGGCGCCTGCTTGCCGGCAAGCGGCGCCGCCGCTTGCGCCGACCGGATGGTGGCGAGCGGGCTCAGTGCAGTCGTGGCCGCGGCGCCCGCGAGGACGGCGCGGCGGGTCAGTTGGGTCATGGCGTTCTCCCTGGCTATGGAGGCCCCTCGTTGAGGCTGTTGTTGTCGAGACCTCGATGAAAAATGGACGGCGGATGCTAGCGCCCGCGAGCCGCCTTGAGAACCGGGGGCCGCGACGATTCACGCCAGAGTGAACACCCACAGGGGGACGTTATTCCAGCGGTTGGTCGTGTCCCGGATGCGGTGCAGCGCGAAGCTCTTGCGGAGCGGTGCACCGCTGATCCGGGACCGCCACGGACTGGAACGGTCCCGGGTCTGCAGCGCACCACTCCGCTTTGCAACGCAGTCAAGCTTGCGCAGACTGCGTAAACTTGTCTGCGGTGATGCGCTGCGCCCGGGACACGAACCGCCACACTGCCGCCACCGTCCGGCGGTGCGTGCTATTTCGATAGCGACAGGATAAGGCTAGCGCATGGGGACTTCCGATTTGCCGGCCGGCGAAATCACCGCGCAAGCGCCACGCGGATACTTTCCGCTGCTGGTGACCTTCACGGTCGCCATCTTCGTGAGCGCCGCGCTGCTGTTTGTGGTGCAGCCGATGTTCGCCAAGATGGTGCTGCCGCGGCTCGGCGGCGCGCCGTCGGTGTGGTCGGTGGCGATCGTGTTCTTCCAGGCCGCGCTGCTCGCCGGCTATGCCTATGCCCACCTATTGACGCGCTTTGCGCCGGGCCGGATGTCGGTCGCCATTCATCTCGCGGTGATGATCGCCGCGTGCTTCGCGTTGCCGCTCTCGATCGCCGCCGGATGGAGCCGGCCGCCCGCGGTCGGCGAAGCGTTCTGGCTGATCGGGCTGTTCGTGGTCTCGATCGGCCTGCCGTTCTTTGCGCTCTCCGCCAACGGTCCGCTGCTGCAGGCCTGGTTCGCGCGCACCGACCACCCGGCGGCGAAGGATCCGTATTTCCTTTACGTCGCGAGCAATATCGGCAGCTTCCTCGCGCTCATATCCTACCCGCTGGCGGTCGAGCCTGTGGTCCGGCTCGGCGATCAGGCGAGACTCTGGTCGGTCGGCTTCTATGTTTTGATCGTATTGATCGCCGGCTGCGGCCTGCTGCTGTGGCGCTCCGCCGACGCGCCGCCGAGCGCCGCGACCACCGATGGCGTAGACGCTCCCGCGCCGACCTGGCGCGATGCCGCGACCTGGGTCGCGCTCGCGGCGGTGCCTTCCGGGCTGCTGGTCGCCGTCACCGCCCATATCTCGACCGACGTGGCGGCCGTGCCGCTGCTTTGGGTGTTGCCGCTCGCGCTTTATCTGCTGACCTTCATCATCGTCTTCCAGCGTCGTCCGATCATTCCCCATTGGCTGGTGGTCGAGGTGCAGCCGATCTTCGTGCTCGGCCTCATCGCGGTGACCTTTTTCAGCCCATTCGAGGTGATCGTCTGGGTGATCGCGCTGCACCTCGTGGTGTTCTTCGTTTGCGTGCTGATGTGCCACGGCGAGCTGGCGCGGCGGCGGCCGGCGCCGAAATATCTCACCGGCTTCTATCTATGGATGGCGGCAGGCGGCGTGGTCGGCGGCATCGCCGCCGCTCTGATCGCGCCGAAGCTGTTCAACTGGGTCGCCGAATATCCGATCCTGCTTGCGCTCGCCGTGCTGTGCCGGCCGGGCCTTGCGCTACCGAACGACCGCCTCGACCGCACCCTCCTGCTTGGCGCGATCGCGGCCGCCGTGCTGGCTCTGATCCTGCTTGCCAGATTTCCGGACGCGATCGAAGACAAGCTCTTTCAGACGATCATCGGCGCGCTGCTCGTCGCCAGCGTGCTGTTCTGGCACGCTCCGCTGCCCTTCGCCGCGATCGTCGCTTTCGTGCTGCTCGCCAGTCACGTCGCCTACGACCAGAGCACCATGACGCTTCGCAGCTTCTTCGGCGTCCACAAGATTTCGGAGACCTCGGACGGCCGCTTCCGGCTGCTCACGCACGGCACCACGCTGCATGGCGGCCAGCGCATCCGCGACGACGAGGGTCAGCCGCTCGAAGGCCGCCCCGAGCCCCTGCTCTACTACTACGACCACTCCGCCATCGCCCAGACGATCGACGCGGTGCGCGGCCGCGTCGGCGGCCCGATCCGCTATGCGGTGATCGGGCTCGGCTCGGGCTCGCTCGCCTGCCGCGCCGAACCTACGGATACCGTGCATTACTACGAGATTGATCCGACCAGCATCCGCATCGCCCGCGACCCCAATCTGTTCACGTTTCTCTCGGAGTGCGGGTCGAATGTACAGATCACCCTCGGCGACGCGCGGCTCACGCTCGCCGAGGCGCCCGACGGCGCCTACGACCTCATCATCGTCGATGCCTTCTCCTCCGACGCCATCCCCATCCACCTGCTCACGCGCGAAGCCATGGCGATCTATCGCGAGAAGCTTGCCCCGCACGGCATGGTGGTGATGCACGTGTCGAACCGGCACCTCGAGCTTGTTTCGGTGGTCGCCGGCGTCGCCGCCGCCAACGGCCTGATCGCGCGCGTCAACGACGCGGTCGACCTCGACGAGACCGCCAACCCGTACAAATTCTCCGGCACCGTCGTCGCCGTGGTGCGCGGCGAGGAGGACTTCGGCGCACTGGCGCAGGCAAAAGACTGGGAGCTCAAGGAGCCGGACCCGAATCAATGGGTATGGACCGACGATTATTCCAACATCATCGGGTCGGTGATTCGGAGGCTCAAGGAATGACAAGAATCGGCAATTGGTGGTCGGCAATCAGAGGAACCGCTTGATCACTGATGACTGATTACCACCAAATCCACTTGATCGTCTTTGCGAACACATCGCCGATCGTCAGCAGCACGCCGGCCCAGAGAAAGGCGGAAGTGAAATTCGCGAACTGGAAACGCCAATACGGCATCGCGAACACGCCGGCGACCAGCGGCACCGAGGCGCGCAACGGCCCGAAGAAGCGGCCAATGAAAATCGCCAGCACGCCCCAGCGCGTCACGAAGGCTTCGCCGCGCGGCATCAGATCCGGATGGCGCGACAGCGGCCAGACATGCGCCACCGGCGGTCCGAGCTTCACGCCGACCCAATAGGACAGCCAGTCGCCAAGCGCAGCCCCGATCGAGCCCGCGATCCACACCGGCCAGAAGCTGAGATTGCCCGATGCAATCAGGACGCCGATGCCGACCAGCGCGGCCCAGGCCGGCACCAACAGCGAGATGAACGCGAGCGACTCCGCAAAAGCGAGCACGAACACGACCGGCGCCGCCCAGGCTTCATGGGCACGCACGAATTCGACGACCTGCTGGGCGTGTTGTTCTATGCTCTCGAACATGCGGGAGGCGGGCTGGTTACCCTTGAGGGTGTAGCTTGCCTTTTCCGGCAAGACCAGACCGCCTGCCCACTTGTCCCAATGATCGAGAAACCGCCGGGCTGGCCACCGCCTCGCGGCACCAGCCTAGTATTGATTAAAGCTGTTCGCTCACCAGCATCAGCTGGCGGCCGCGATCGTCATTGGCCGGCGCGCGCTTGGCGGCCTCCATCCGCCGCCTGACCACGTGCGCGCCGCCCGGATCGGCCTTGTGTCCGATCTTGAGTGCGGCGTCGAGGATCGCAACGGCTTGCTTGAAGACCTTGGCGATGGCGCGATCGCGAGCGGCGGGAGCAACGCCGTCGCCGATGACCGCCGCGACGTCTCCGATCACATGTGCCAGGCACCGCACGACCTCGGACGGCCGACCGGACGCCGATTGATGGGCGGCATCGGCCGCCGAGTCGCAGGCGGCGACCAACAACAGGTGGACACCCGGACCGGTGTGGCTGCGCAGGCGACGCGCCACCTCGATCAGCTCGTCGGGCGTCGCCAGCGACCGGCATTGCCTGGCGAGCTCGCCGAAACCGGCGCGCGCGAGCGCCGGCGCCAGGATGTCGGCCGCGGTTCGCCGCAAGATCATGTCGGCGCGCGCCGCCTCGACCTTCGGCGTGTCGGCCGTGCCGTCGAGCCGGGTGACGAACGGGATCAGCAGCTCCTGCCGCGGCGCGTCCTCCAACAAGTCGTTGAGGCAGAGCGCGAACATCGCGATCGGGCGCGAGAAGGTAGCGGGGCAGTCGTCGATCGAATGCACCGCGCGGTAGCTATAACCGGCGGCTACGATGGCCGCCTCGTTGATGCACGTGCCGCCGTCGGGCCCGGGAAATTCATGGCTGCCGCGCAACAGCTTCCAATCGAGCATGCGCTGGAAGTCGGCGGCTGTGCCAGTGCGGAAGGGAATGACGTTCAGCAGACGGTTGAGTTCGATCATGGCAGCTCCTCTATTCTGGCTGTCTTTCTTGGCACCAATATTTTGCTGGGAGCGTGGCGGGCCGGTGGCTATCCGATGGCTCAAAATGAATTGACCGCGAGTCGGTGGGCGGCCGTCCGGGACCGGGCTATTTTTCGCTGCAGGTGCATCACGATCCGGCCACGACCGTGGCATAGTGCAAGGCTGATTCGTTCGTCTCCTCACCGATCGACCTGACGCATGGCCAAAACCGCCAAGAAGTCCGCGCCTTCGCAAGGCAAGACGCTGTTCGACCTGCCCGAATCCGCGCCACGCCGTCTGCCCGGCAAGGCGACGCGCGCCGCAAAACCCGCGAGCGGCGCCGAGGCCGGCTATACCGCGCGCCACATCGAGGTGCTGGAAGGGCTCGAGCCGGTGCGCCGGCGGCCCGGCATGTATATCGGCGGCACCGACGAGAAGGCGCTGCACCACCTGTTCGCCGAGGTGATCGACAATTCGATGGACGAGGCGCTCGCGGGCCATGCCAACTGGATCGAAGTAGAGATGGAAGCCGACGGTTTCGTGACCGTCACCGACAACGGCCGCGGCGTCCCGGTCGATCCGCATCCCAAGTTCAAGAACAAATCCGCGCTCGAAGTGATCATGTGCACGCTGCACGCGGGCGGCAAGTTCGACTCCAAGGTGTATGAGACCTCGGGCGGGTTGCACGGCGTCGGCGTCTCGGTCGCCAATGCGCTGTCCGAACGCATGGAAGTCGAGGTCGCGCGCGAGCAGACGCTCTATCGGATGGCGTTCGAGCGCGGCAAGCCCAAGGGCAAGCTGGAGAAGGTCGGGCGTGCTCCCAACCGGCGCGGCACCAAAATGCGCTTCCGCCCGGACCCGGACATCTTCGGCGCCAAGGCGCATTTCAAGCCGGAGCGCGTCTTCAAGATGGCGCGCTCGAAGGCCTACCTGTTCGGCGGCGTCGAGATCCGATGGTCGTGTGCCAAGGAACTGCTGCGCGGCATCGAGGACGTGCCCGAAAAGGCGACCTTCCATTTCGCCGACGGCCTCAGGGACTATCTCGGCGCCATGATCAACGGTTCGACTCTCGTGCATCCCGACATCTTCACCGGCAGCGCCGGCAAGACCGGCAGCCACGGTGCGGCCGAATGGGCCGTCGCCTGGACCGCCGACGCCGACGGCTTTCTATCCTCCTATTGCAACACCATTCCAACGCCCGATGGCGGCACCCACGAGTCGGGCCTGCGCAGCGCCCTGTCGAGAGGCCTCAAGGACCACGCCGAGCGCGTCGGCCAGGGCAAGCGCGCGGCCGCCATCACCAGCGACGACGTTATGACGGGCGCCGGCGCCATGCTCTCGGTGTTCATTCGCGAACCCGAGTTCCAGGGCCAGACCAAGGATCGCCTCGCCACCGCGGAAGCGACCCGCATCGTCGAGAACGTGATCAAGGACCCGTTCGATCACTGGCTCGCCGGCAACCCGATGCAGGCCAACAAGCTCCTCGACTTCGTGATCGAGCGCGCGGATGAGCGCATCCGTCGCCGTCAGGAGAAGGAGATTTCGCGCAAGACCGCGGTCCGCAAGCTGCGCCTGCCCGGCAAGCTCGCCGACTGCACCAACACCGCGGCCGACGGCTCGGAGCTGTTCATCGTCGAAGGCGACTCCGCCGGCGGCTCGGCCAAGCAGGCGCGCGACCGCGCCTCGCAGGCGATCCTGCCGCTGCGCGGGAAAATCCTCAACGTGGCCTCCGCCGGCAAGGACAAGCTCGCCCAGAACCAGCAGCTCGCCGACCTCATGCAGGCGCTCGGCTGCGGCACCGGTGTGCATTACCGCGACGAAGACCTGCGCTACGACAAAATAATCGTGATGACCGACGCCGACGTCGACGGCGCCCACATCGCCTCGCTGCTGATTACCTTCTTCTACCGGCAGACGCCGAAGCTTATCGAGAGCGGCCACTTGTATCTTGCGGTGCCGCCGCTCTACCGGCTCTCGCACGGCGGCAAGATTTTCTACGCGCGCGACGACAAGCATCGGGCCGAGTTGCTCAAGAAGGAGTTCCACGCCAACGCCAAGGTGGAGATCGGCCGCTTCAAGGGGCTGGGCGAAATGATGCCGGCGCAGTTGAAGGAAACCACCATGGACCCGAGGAAGCGCACGCTGCTTCGGGTCACGCTGGTCACCGACGACCGCAAGGACACCGAAAAATCGGTCGAGCGCCTGATGGGCGCCAAGGCCGAGGCGCGCTTCGAGTTCATCCAGGAGCGGGCGGAATTCGCCGACGAGGAGATGCTGGACGTGTGAGGAATGCACTCAATCTACCAATTCACATCTGGCATCGATTGGCGCCTCGTTGCCACGGTCGGCATTCCAGCAACGATTATTATCGTTAGTTGGTTTCTCGTACATCGCCTGAACGCTCGCAGAGACTTGGCCTCACGCAAACGAGAGGCTCTACTCAAGGCGCTTGAAGCGGCTTACATGCGACTCGCAAATTCGAGCAACCGGCCGCTAACCGATAAACTTATGGACGAGCTTGAGATGTTTGTTTCCGAGCTTCAGCTTTACGGCACGCCGCGACAAATCCAACTCATGGCAGAAATAGTTGAAGGTTTCAAAACGCCAAACAACCGAGTTTCTTACGATGAAATTCTTGCGGACTTGCGGGATTCGATCCGAAAGGAGTTGAACCTTGAACCTGTTTCCGGGGAGGTGGCTGAGGTTTGATCGAGGCGCGCGTAATGGGACGGCTAAGACTTCCGGCTCAAACGCACCAGGCGGGGCGGATAGGACAAATCAGTGAGCGTAGTATAGACCAGGCAACCAGCTCCACGTCCCGGGTATCATAATCGGCTTTTTGAATTTCTTCTCATCCGGCGTTTCGATCCTGTCGCTTCGTTTCCACCATTGAATCCTTCAGCAATAAGGAGTGAAATGCGCGCACGGCAACAAGAGTGCGCGCCAGCGCTGCAGCACTCGTCTCGGGAGGCGACAATGCGCATGAGAAATACGCTGATCTTCGCCGGCCTAGCCCTTGTTCTGCTGCAGGTTGCGGGCCTCTTGCCCGCGCAAGCCCAAAGCCCGGTCGCATTGACGGGCACGGTTACATCGGCCGAGGAAGGCGCGATGGAAGGTGTGCTGGTCAACGCGAAAAAAGCCGGCTCGACCGTCACGGTCACGGTCGCGAGCGACAAGGACGGCCGCTACAGCTTCCCGGCGGCGCGGCTCGAGCCCGGTCAATACGCCGTAAGCATCCGCGCGATCGGCTACGACGTCGACGGCCGTCCGTCGGCCGCGGTCGCGGCGGGTCAGACCGCAACCGTTGATCTCAAGCTGCGCAAAACCAGGAAGCTCGCATCCCAGCTCACCAACGCCGAATGGATCATCAGCGCGCCCGGCACCCCGCAACAGAAGCTCACCTACTACAACTGCGTGAGCTGCCACACGCTCGAGCGCGTGTTCAAATCCCAACACGACGCGGACGCCTTCGTGGATGTTCTCAAGCGCATGGCGGGCTATGCCAACCAGTCGACCCCGCTGCACCCGCAGCGGCGGCTCGCTCAGCGCCTGCTGGAAGAGCGCGGCGATGCCCGCGAGCGAGCTTTCCGCGAGCGCGCCGATTACCTCGCCACGATCAATCTGAACGAGGGTACCACCTGGGAATACCCGCTCAAGACGTTGCCGCGTCCGACCGGGCGATCGACCCGCGTCATCATCACCGAATACGATCTGCCGCGCGCGACGATCGAGCCGCATGACGTGATCGTCGATAAGGACGGCATCGCCTGGTATTCGAATTTCGGCGAGCAGACCTTCGGCAAGCTCGATCCCAAGACCGGCAAGCACACCGAATACCCCGTCGCCGAGCTCAAGAAAGGCTGGCCGACCGGGATGCTGGGTTTGCGCGCCGATAAGGACGGAAACATGTGGCTCGGCATGATGTACCAGGGCGCCATGGCCAAGTTCGACCCGAAGACCGAGAAGTTCCAGTACTTCAGCCTGCCCCCGGACATGAACAAGGACATGACCCAGGTCAACATGGTGCGGGCGGAATCCTCGCACGTCGACGGCAAGGTCTGGTCGCAGAACAACGGCTTTGCCGCCGTGCATCGGCTCGACCTTGCCAGCGGCAACATCGAAACCTTCATGCCGTTCAAGAACTCCAAGCCGGGCGAGAACCACAACATCTACGACGTGATCCCGGACTCGCAGAATAATCTCTACTTCACCGATTTCGCGCAGGAGCATATCGGACGGATCGACGCCAAGACCGGCGAGATCAAGCTCTACACCATGCCGACCAAGGCATCGGCGCCGCGTCGCGGCATGATGGACGCGCAGGACCGGCTCTGGTTCGGCGAGTACCGCGGCAACAAGATCGCGGTGTTCGACACCAAGACCGAGAAGTTCCAGGAATGGGCGATGCCCACGCCGTGGTCGTCGCCCTATGACGTGCACCTCGACAAGAACGGCGAAGCCTGGACCGGCTCGATGATGACCGACCGTATTTCGCGGCTCGATCCCAAGAGCGGCCAAGTCACCGACTACATGCTGCCACGCCCGACCAACATCCGCCGGGTGTTCGTGGACAATTCGACCACGCCGGTGACCTTCTGGGTCGGCAGCAATCACGGCGCCTCGATCATCAAGCTCGAGCCGCTCGATTGAGACTCATGCCCGGTTCGCGAAAGCCGCCATTCGCGGACCGGGCATCGCTTGCTTAGCTTGCTGTTGGGTGAGCTGCGAGGAACTCCGAAGGAGACTCCCATGTTCGCACGAAGCCTTTTGCTGATCGCCGCCGCATTTGCTCTCGCTCTCGGGCCGAGCGACCTCAACGCGCAGGGCCAGTCCCCGGCCGCATTGACCGGTACCGTCTCCTCCGAAAAAGAGGGCGCGATGGAAGGCGTCGTGGTCAGCGCCAAGAAAGCGGGCTCGACCGTCACCATCAGCGTCGCGAGCGACGGCAACGGCCGCTACAGCTTCCCGGCGGCCAGACTGGAGCCGGGGCAATACGCGCTCGGCATCCGCGCCGTCGGCTACGACCTCGACGCACCCAGGACCGCCGAGATCGCCGCCGGTCGGACGGCGACCGCCGACATCAAGCTGCGCCCGACGAAAAACTTGCCGGCGCAGATTTCCAACGCCGAATGGTTCGCGAGCTTCCCCGGCACCGAGCAGCAAAAGAAGGCGCTGCTCAACTGCGTCAGCTGCCACAACCTCGATCGCATCGTGAAGTCGCAATACGACGCCGAGCAATTCGTGCAGGTGTTCGAGCGCATGACACAGTACTACCCGGGCAGCACGCCGGAGCATCCGCAGCGGCTGATCGGCGACGCCAGACGCAGGCTCGGGCAAGGCCCCGGCATGAAGGCGATCGCCGAATACCTCGCCTCGATCAACCTGAGCAAGGACGAGACCTGGAGCTATCCGCTCAAGACCTTGCCGCGCCCGACCGGCCGCGCCACCCGTGTCATCATCACCGAATACGACCTGCCGCGGAAACTGATCCAGCCGCACGACGTGATCCTCGATAACGACGGCATGGTCTGGTTCACCCACTTCGCCGAGCAGTTTCTGGGCAAGATGGACCCGAAGACCGGCAAGGTCTCCGAATATCCCCTCCCCGTGCTTAAGCCGGGCTACCCGGTCGGCACGCTCGACCTCGAGACCGACAAGGCCGGCAACATCTGGGTCGCCATGATGTATCAGGGCGGCGTCGCACGCTTCGACCGCAAAACCGAGACGTTCCAGACTTGGGCGGTGCCGAAGGAATGGCAGACCGACGCGACCCAGCAGGCGTTCCTATCGCCCGACAAGTCGCATGTGGACGGCTGGGTGTGGGTGAAGAACTCGGACCGCGCCCAGATCCTGCGGCTCGATCCGGTCAGCGGGAGGTGGGAGAACCTCGGCTCGTTCAAGGACCCGCAGACCGACCGCACCATCACCTCCTATGGCATCCCCGCCGACCATCAGAACAATCTCTATCTGCTCGACTTCTCCTCCTCGAATATCGGCAAGCTCGACGCCAAGACCGGCAAGCTCACGGTCTATCGCACGGCGATTCCAAGCTCGCGGCCGCGCCGCGGCCGGGTCGACGAGCAGAACCGCCTGTGGTTCGCCGAATACAGCGGCAACGCGGTCGGGATGTTCGACCCCAAGACCGAGCAGATCAAGGAATGGGTGCTGCCGACGCCGTGGGGCCAGCCCTACGACGTCGTCGTCGACAAGAACGGCGAAGCCTGGACCGGCTCGATGATGAGCGACCGGGTGTCGCGACTCGATCCGAAAACGGGAGAGTTCACCGAATACCTGCTGCCGAAGACGACCAATATCCGCCGCGTGTTCGTCGACAATTCAACGACGCCGGTGACGTTCTGGGTCGGCAGCAATCACGGCGCCTCCATCATCAAGCTGGAGCCGCTGGATTAGCGAACGTGGGCAAACGCGTCCCGGTTTTCAACCGGCGTAGAACATTCTCGGGTTTGAGGCGCCCGGGCGCCACAAATCGGAGGCGCTCATGAGGGCGGCGCGGCAGAGCTTTCGCTCCGTGCTCTGCTCTTTGCCCGCGTGGTCGCCCGAGCACATGGAGGCTAACCCAATCCTGGCGGCGTTTCCACTGCGGCAAGATGTTTCATCCACCACTTTGTGCCGCCGCAGTCGTGGCGCAAAGTCCCCTATTCCTCGAACTTCAAATTCGCGGCCTTGACCACGTCGGCGAACATCCTGATGTCGCCGTCGATCCGTTTGCGGAACTCCTCGCCCGGTCCGCCGCCCGGATTGACCGCCATCGCCTTGAGTTTCTCGCGCACGCCCGCATCCGCCAGCGCGCGCCGCGCCGCATCATCGAGCTTCTTGACGATCGCGGGCGGCGTGTTGACCGAAACGAAGAACCCGCTCCACAGCCCGATATTGACCTCGGGATAGCCCGCCTCCGCCATGCTCGGCACGCTCGGAAGCTCCGAGGAGCGCTCCGAGCCGGTCACCGCCAGGGCGCGGATCTTGCCGCCGTTCACCAGCGGCACCGTGGGCGGCCCGTCGGCGATGGAGAACAGGGTGTTGCCGCCGGCGACGCTCAGCATCATCTCGTTGCTGCTCTTGTAGGGCACCGCCACCGCCGGCATGCCGGTTTTCAGCTTGAACAGCTCGGTGGTGATGGTGAAGGCCGGCGATGAGGTCGCGTAGTTGGACTTGTCGGGATTGGCCTTGCCGTAGGCGACCAGGTCCTTGACGGTCTTGATCGTGTCGTTGGCGGGCCCGGCGAGGATCAGCGGGAACGACGCGATCATGGTGAGCGGCACGAAATCGCGGGTCGGATGATAGGGCAGCTTCGGATAGATCGCAGCGGCGATCGCCATCTGGCCGGTCGCGGCGACCGTCATCGTATAGCCGTCCGCGGGCTGGTTCTTGACGAAGTCGACGGCGAGCCGCCCGCCGGCACCCGGCTTGTTCTCGATGATGACGTTCTGGCCGAGGTACTCCGACATCTTCTGCCCGACCAGGCGTGCGAACAGATCGTTGCCGCCGCCGGCCGCGAACCCGACGATGACGCGGATCGGCCTGGTCGGATAGTCCGCCTGCGCCCATGCCGAAGGAGCCGCCGCTGCGAGAACCGCGAGTGCGAGTGAAACGTCGCGCAAGGCGCGCGTGCAACCGGTCGATGGCATGGACTTTCCTCCTTCGGGACGTGCGGCAGGGCTTTTCGCAACTCGTTGCCCGGCAGTCTATCAGCGCCGTCCGCGTTCGGCGACCACCGCAGGCTGCTGCCAACCGTCGCGGTTTGACGGGTCACAAGGTGCGCTCTAGGTTCGCACCGCTCTGCTTCCCGCGACTCGTTCGCCTTGGAAAAGCATCCCGCATGACGCTGATCCTGTCCAACGACGACGTCGGCAAGCTTTTGACGATTCCCGCCTGCATCGACGCACTGGAAGAAGCCTATGTGGAGCTCGCCGAAGGGCGCGGCATCACGCGCACCACCTCCGAGTGCTTCGCGCCGACCGGGCGGCCCGACGCGCTCTACGTGCTCAAATCGATGGACGGGGTGGTGCCGAAATTCGGCGTCGGCGCGGTGCGCATCAGCTCCGATATCATGATTTGGCCGAAGACCGGCAACGGCGTCCGCAACGTCAAGATGCCGGCCGCCCCCAACAACCGTTACGTCGGGCTGGTGCTGTTGTTCTCGACCGAGAATGGCGAGCCGCTCGCCATCCTCCCCGACGGCATCATCCAGCGCATCCGGGTCGGCGCGGCCAACGCCTTGGGGATCAAATATCTCGCGCGCCGGGATGCAACGACGGTCGGCATCCTCGGCAGCGGCTGGCAGGCCGGCGGACAGCTGATCGGCGCCTGCGCCGTGCGCAACGTTTCCGCGATCCGTTGCTTCAGTCCGAACCGCGAGCACCGCGAGGAATTCGCAAAAGCGATGAGCGCCACGCTCGGCGTCGAGGTGACGCCGGTCGATCAGCCGGAGGAGGCGATCGGGGGCGTCGACATCGCGATGTGCGCGACCAACAGCCTCGACAGCATCTTCTTCGAGCGCTGGGTCGAGCCGGGCATGCATCTGAGCTCGATCAAGCTGGCGGAGATCGAGCGGGCGGCGATCAAACGCGCCGGCCGCGTCGTGGTCCACAGCCGCGAGACCAGCTCGCTGTTCTTCAACGTGAAGGGTCTCGTGTCGGAAAAGGAGAAGAAGGACCAGGCCGATCCGCCCCGCATCCGGGTCGACTTCGACAGCCTGCCGACGCTGCCCGAGCTGATCGCCGGCCATGTGGCGGGCCGCGGCTCGGAAGACGAGGTCACCTGCTTCCTCAACAATATCGGGTTAGGCTATCAATTCGCGGCGGCCGGCGCGCTGGTCTACCGCAAGGCGAAGGAGAGTGGCCTCGGCCATGATTTGCCGACCGACTGGTTCACCGAGGACGTGCATCCGTAGCCGGCAATCGAAGGCACGAGCCGATCACCTATGACCGCAGTCGAACACAGCCGAGCCGGCCGCGCCGAGCCGAAAGACCTCTTCGGCCATCCGCGCGGGCTGACATTTCTGTTCGCCACCGAAATGTGGGAGCGCTTTTCCTATTACGGGATGCGCGCGCTGCTCGTCCTCTACATGGTGAAGTACCTGCTGCTGCCGGGCCGCGCCGACAACGTGATCGGGCTCGCGGCGCTGCGAAGCGCGTTCGAATCGATGTTCGGCCCGCTCGGCGTGCAGCCGTTCGCCTCGCACATCTACGGCCTCTATACCGGCCTCGTCTATCTCACGCCGCTGTTCGGCGGCATCATCGCCGACCGGCTGCTCGGCCAGCACCGCACCATCCTGCTGGGCGCGGCGCTGATGGCGATCGGCCATTTCATGATGGCGTTCGAGGCGCTGTTCCTGTTCGCGTTGACGCTGCTCATTCTCGGCAACGGCGCGTTCAAGCCCAACATGTCGGCGCAGGTGGGCGGACTCTATACGCCCGGCGACCGGCGGCGCGACCGCGCCTATTCGATCTTCTATGTGGGGATCAATCTCGGCGCGTTCCTCGCGCCGCTGGTCTGCGGGACGCTCGGCGAGGAGCTGGGCTGGCACTACGGCTTCACCGCCGCCGGCGTCGGCATGACGATCGCACTCGCAATCTATCTCTACGCGATGGGGTCGCTGCCGCCCGACGAGCTGCACAAGGCCAAGGCAGCCGGGGTCGCGCGGCGCCCGCTCGACCGCGACGAATGGCGCTCGGTGCTCGCGCTCATGATCCTGTTCGTGCCGACGACCTTCTTCTGGGCGACCTACGAGCAGCAAGGCAACACCATTGCGCTGTGGGCCGACGATTACACCGACCGTTCGATCGATCTCATAGTCTGGCGCGGCGAAATCCCGACCACCTGGTTCCAGGCCTTCAACCCGTTTATGATCTTCGCCTTCACGCCGTTCATCGTGGCGCTGTGGGCGTGGCAGGCGCGGCGCGGCAGCGAGCCCTCGACCGTCACCAAGATGTCGCTCGGCTGCTTCGGCGTGGCGCTCGCCAACCTGATCATGGTCGGCGCCGCCTGGCAGTCGGCCGGCGCGCCCGACGCGAGCTGGCTGTGGCTGCTCGCCTATTTCGTCGTCATCACCATCGGCGAGCTTTATCTTTCGCCGATCGGGCTGTCGCTGGTGTCCAAGGTCTCGCCGGCGCGCATCGTCTCGATGATGATGGGGATGTGGCTGGCGACCAGCTTCACCGGCAACTTCATCGCCGGCTGGCTCGGCAGCTTCTGGAGCAGCATGGACAAGATGATGTTCTTTCTGATGATTGCCGGCATCGCCACCTTGGCCGGCGCGGCCATCCTGGCGTTCGACCGCCCGCTGAAGCCGGTGCTGAAGGACTAGCCAAGAGGAGAGACGTCGATGTTCAGACGAGCCGCAGCCTTGGCCGCGATCATCGCGGTGGCGTCGATCGCGGGCCAGGACCTCGCCGCGCAGCTGCTGTCGTCGCGGCCGATCACGATCATCATCCCGTTCACGCCCGGCGCGAGCTCCGACACGTTGCAGCGCCTGGTCGCAAAAAAAGTGACCGAGAATACCGGGCAGGTCCTGGTCGTCGAGTCGCGGCCCGGCGGCAGTGGCTCGATCGGCGCCATGGCGGTCAAGATGATCGACCAGGGTGCCGAGGCGGCGCCCGCCAACACGCCGGCGGAATTCGCAGCCTTCATCGCGGCGGAGACCGAAAAGTTCGGCAAGGTCGTGCGGACGGTCGGGGTCAAGGGCGAATGAGCGCGCACGCTTGGGACCGCGCGCTAGCGCATGTTCCGGCGAAGTGGGAACCGGTTCGTCGACAAGAACATGCGCCGCTCAAGAACGTGAGAGCATGTCCCAATTCCAACAGAATGGGACATGCTCTACGACCGAGCGCCGACACGCCATGAGCTCGTCTGTCCGTCCCACGCCGCGCGCCTTCGGCCATGTCGAGACCTGGGTGTTCGACCTCGACAACACGCTCTATCCGCATCATCTCAATCTCTGGCAGCAAGTGGACGAGCGCATCCGCGACTACATCGCGGGCTTCCTCAAGGTCACCCACGAGGAGGCGTTCCGCCTGCAGAAGGACTACTACAAGCGCTACGGCACCTCGATGCGCGGGCTGATGACCGAGCACCGCATGGCGCCCGACGACTTCCTCGATTTCGTGCACCAGATCGACCATTCCCCGCTCGAGCCCAATCCTGCCTTGGGCGCGGCGATCGAGACGCTTCCCGGCCGCAAGCTCATCCTCACCAACGGCACCAGGCGGCACGCCGACGCGGTGCTGGCGCGGCTCGGCCTCGACCGGCACTTTCAAGGCGTGTTCGACATCATGGCGGCCGAGCTCGAGCCGAAACCCTCGCCGGCGACCTATGACCGCTTTCTCGAGCTGCACGACGTCGACGCCGCCAAAGCGGCGATGTTCGAGGATCTCGCGCGCAATCTCGCGGTGCCGCATTCGCTCGGCATGACCACGGTGCTGGTCGTCCCGGAAAACACCCGCGAGGTGTTTCGCGAGGGCTGGGAGCTCGAGGGGCGCGACGCGCCGCACGTCGACCACGTCACCGACAATCTGGTCGGATTCCTGCAGGCGATCCCCGCGATCCGACCATGAACGTCTCCCGGTCGACGCCCTCCGAAGTCGTGGCCGCGCTCGATCGCGCGAGCACGCGCCACGCCACCTCGAACGGCACCGGCGAGGTGGTCTGGCGCGTGTGGGGCGACGGCTACCCGGTCGTGCTGCTGCATGGCGGAACCGGCAGCTGGATGCACTGGGCGCGCAACATCGAGGCGCTGTCGCAAGAATTCATGTTGCTTGCTCCGGACACGCCGGGCTCAGGGGAATCCGCTACGCCGAAGCCGCCGCTTTCGGCCGAGGGCATTGCCGCCTCGCTGTACGCGGGTCTCGGCGCCATCATCGGAGCCGATACCGACTTTGCCATGGTCGGGTTCTCGATGGGCGGACTGCTCGCCGGCTACGTCGCCCAGCTCGCAGGGAGGCACACGCAATGCCTGGTGCTGGTCGGCAGCGCCGGCATGGAGGCCCCGCGCGGCCGTATGGCGCCGTTGCAGTCCTGGCGGCGACTGGCGACCGAGCAGGAAAAGCGCGAGATCCACCGCCGCAACCTCGGCATCCTGATGATTCACGATCCGCGCAAGATCGACGAGCTCGCCGTCTACATCCAGTCGCAGAACGCCGCCCGTTCACGGGTGCGTGGCAAGCACCTCGCGCAGCCGATGGCGCTCTCGCGCTGTCTGCCCGGCTTCACGGGACGACTGGCCGGTATCTGGGGCGAGCACGATGCCACCGCCGCGCCCTACCTCGCCGAGCGCAGGGAGCGGCTGCGCCAATTTCAACCGGCGGCATCCTTCGACATCGTGACCGGCGCCGGCCATTGGGTGCAGTACGAGGCGCATGAGCCGTTCAATCGGCGGCTGCGCGCGCTCCTGAAAGGGGCGGCATAGCGAGCGCCGAGAGCAGCGATCAAGCGGCGGATATGTCGAGCCATGGTTGACTTACCCTGGCTTATTCCCGACAACCCGCGGCCATCGAGGGCTTCAAGGATTTCGCCATGTCCCATGCCGATCTTGCCAAGACCATCGACGACGCGTTCGAGCAGCGCGACGGCATCGGCCCCTCCACCAAAGGCGCGGTGCGCGAGGCCGTCGAGGCGGCGCTCGATCTGCTCGACCGCGGCGCGGCGCGCGTCGCCGAAAAGAGCGCGAACGGCGACTGGCGGGTCAATCAGTGGCTCAAGAAGGCGGTGCTGCTGTCGTTCCGGCTCAACGACATGAGCGTCATCGCGGGCGGGCCCGGCCACGCGGTGTGGTGGGACAAGGTCGCCTCGAAATTCGACGGCTGGGACGCCGCGCGCTTCAAGGACGCGGGCTTCCGCGCGGTGCCGAGCTGCGTGGTGCGCCGCTCGGCTTATATCGCGCCGGGCGTGGTGCTGATGCCGAGCTTCGTCAATCTCGGCGCCTATGTGGATTCCGGCACCATGGTCGACACCTGGGCGACGGTCGGCTCCTGCGCCCAGATCGGCAAGAACTGCCACATTTCCGGCGGTGCCGGCATCGGCGGCGTGCTCGAGCCGCTGCAGGCGGGTCCGGTCATCATCGAGGACAATTGCTTCGTCGGCGCGCGCTCGGAGGTGGCCGAAGGCGTGATCGTGCGCCAGGGCTCGGTGCTCTCGATGGGCGTGTTCATCGGCGCCTCGACCAAAATCTTCGATCGCGAGAGCGGCGCGACGCTCCAGGGCGAGGTGCCGGCCTATTCGGTGGTCGTCCCGGGCGCCATGCCGGGCAAGCCGACCAAGAACGGCGGGCCGAGCCCGAGCCTCTATTGCGCGGTGATCGTCAAGCGCGTCGACGAGAAGACGCGCGCGAAAACCTCCATCAACGAGCTGCTACGGGATTGAGCTGATCGCCGCGTCATCACATAATCCCGGCGAACCAGGGCTAGGAGAAGATCATGCAATCCGAGCTTCCCACGGGCACGAGGCAGACCATTCAGCAGCAAGGCGGCCTATCGAGCGACGCGCGCGCGATGATGCTGTTCGAGGCCAACAAGAAGACCGCGCTGGTCGCCTACCTGCTCTGGTTCTTCGTCGGCCTGTTCGGGGGTCACAATTTTTATCTCAAACGCACCGGCGTTGCCGTCATGCAGCTCATCCTGAGCATTACGATCGTGGGGATGCTGATCACGGTCTTTTGGGTCCTCGTCGATGCGTTCCTGATCCCGGGCTGGGTGAGAAACCAGAACAACCTTCTGGCCGCGCAGCTCGGTGCGTAGTCCGCCACGAAGCCCCGCGGCGCCCGATACACTGCGACATAGGCCATGGCCCCGGATCCTATCGCGCTTGCCCGCGATCTCCTGCGCTGCCCCTCGGTGACGCCGGCGGAAGGCGGCGCGCTCGGGCTGCTGGAGAGCGTGCTCAAGGGCGCCGGTTTCGAGATCCACCGCGTCACCTTCGCCGAGCCCGGCACGGCGCCGGTCGAGAACCTCTATGCGCGCATCGGCAGCGAAACGCCGCATCTTTGCTTCGCCGGCCATACCGACGTGGTGCCGCCGGGCGAAGCAACGAGCTGGAGCCACCCGCCGTTCGGCGGCGAGATCGCCGGTGACATGCTCTACGGCCGCGGCGCCGTCGACATGAAAGGCGCGGTCGCCTGCGCGGTGGCCGCCAGCCTCGATCATCTGGCGGCGCGCGGCGGCAAGCCGAAGGGGTCGATCTCGTTCCTGATCACCGGCGACGAGGAAGGGATCGCCGTCAACGGCACCATCAAGCTCCTCAAATGGGCGGCCGAGCGCGGCGAGAGCTTCGACCATTGCATCCTCGGCGAGCCGAGCAACGCGGCTTCGATCGGCGACACCATCAAGGTCGGCCGGCGCGGCTCGCTCAACGGCACGCTGGTGATCACCGGCAAGCAGGGCCACGTCGCCTATCCGCAGCTCGCCGACAACCCGGTGCGCGGGCTGGTGACGCTGATGAGTGCGCTGATGGCGGTGCCGCTCGACCATGGCAGCGCGCATTTCGACGCCTCGAACCTGGAATTCACCTCGATCGACATCGGCAACACCACGGTCAATCTCATCCCCGGCGAGGCGCGGGCGCGCTTCAACATCCGTTTCAACGATTGCCACAGCCAGATTTCGCTCAAGACGCTGATCGAGCGCCTGGCGGCCGACGCCGCCCGCGAACGCGTGAAATGGCGCATCGATTGGGAGCCGTCGAACGCGGATGTGTTCTTCACCGGGCCGAGCCCGTTCCTCGATCTGGTCATCGCCGCCATCAAGGACGTGACCGGCGTCGTGCCGAAGCTCTCGACCACCGGCGGCACCTCGGACGCCATGCACCAGGTCGACGAGCGCACGGCGGTGGCCGATCTCGTGAGGCTGACGGCGGTGTATCGGAAGATTCTTGACCGGTATTTTGGCTCACGAGGCACGAACTGAACAACTCTCCGCGTCATGGCCGGGCCTGTCCCACGGCTGTCCGGCACGGTTTGTGCTTTCATGCCGCCTTCTCCATGGCGGCACAAGCACGACTTGCACGACGATGTCGAGCCGCTCGGGTGGCAGCCGCCTCGAACTCAAATATGGTTTGTTGTAGCTCGCGCTTCGGCGGTGATGGTGTCTGGAGAAGGTCAGCAATTGATCGTCGCTCCATAAGCGTTGCTTGAATGAGCCTGGCGAAGGCGAGCGGGCTTGAGACAATTTCTTTGTGAGCCTCGTGCGCGAGGCGCAGCAGTAGAAAGGCGATGAGGGCGACCACGATCTGCGTCCGAACCGCGTTCTCGGAGGTTCCCACGAAGTGGCTGATTTTCAATGTCTGCTTGACCCAGCGAAAGAACAACTCGATGGCCCATCGGCGTTTGTACAAATCAGCGATCTCTTGTGCGCTGGCGGTCAGATCATTGGTGAAGATGCGCAATATCTTGCCGGTCTCGATCACGACCTGAACCTCGCGCACCAGACCGGACATCGGATTCTTGCGTGAAGCGGCCAGCCGTTTCGGAAGGTGTCCGGTCCGGTCGCTCAGGATCGACGATCCCGCCGGCACCGGCCGATGTTCGACGACCTCGAAGGGCGTATTGGCTTTGAGCCGCGTTACAATGCGGCACCCGGCCTGATCGAGCGTCGCCCACCAGCCATAATCGTAATAGCCGAGGTCGAAAACGTAGGTCGCCCCCCGCTCGATCGGCATCTCCTTGGCGGCCGTGATGTCATTCACGTTGGCTGCAGTCACCATGAGATAAAGGGGTTGGTCGGCGTCGGGATCGTAGATGATGTGCGCTTTGGCGCCGCAAACCCCCGCCGAAAACGTCGCCCAACCATCACTCAAGCTGCTCAGCGGCACGCTGGTCGAATCGATCAGGCGGATACAATCGCGGATTTTCCGCCGATATCCGACCTGCAATTGAGCCATCAACGCTGAAAGCAGCCCTCCAAAGACCTCAATAGGGCGCTCACGATTGGCCGTCGAGAGCGCCGACTTCGACACCGTGTCGCCCCCGAGATGATAAAGCTTGCTGGCATGACTTCGCAGGTTCGTTTCGATGGCGCGCAGACTTCGCAAGCCGCAGAACTGCGCATACAGCATCGCGATCAGATGAGCCTTGGTCTTGAGGCGGCGAGGATCACCGTCGGCAGCGTGTTTCTCCACAAGCCGATCGACGACGTGCCATGGAATCTGCTTCAGAAGCCCGTGAAAAACGATATTCTGGTGCTGCACGGCGTTGGTCCTTTCTCGTGTCCAGTTGATTCGCAACTCACTGGAATCGAGTAGAATCAATGCCGTGCGCTCCATCAAGCACAAACCGTGCCGGACAGCCGTGGGCTTGGCCCGGCCATCCACGTCTTTGTTGCGGCACGAAAGACGTGGATGCCCGGAACAAGTCCGCGCATGACGATGGAGAGACTGGTGCAAATCGACCGGAATCCGCTCTAAGTTGCTAGCGTTCGATGGCGCAAGGGAATTTTCTCCATGCCGCAAAAGAGGCGTTTGGCACATTGGTTGATTTTGCCAACCGTCATTCTTTTGACGATCCTCGCAGGCTGCGTCCAATCGAAGGACCCTGTGTTCGGGCCGGACAGCCGCGTGCTGCCGTTTCCGTCGCCGGCAAAGTTTGAGGCTTATGAACGCACGCGTCCAACCGATCCCTGGACCCCGCGCGGCCGCACCACCTTGATCGCCGATCAAAGCCTCGTCGTGAGAGAGGTGGACGACGCCGGCGAGTCACGGTCGACGTCGACCTACACGTTTCACCGGCTTGGCCCGCAACGGTTCATCGCCCAGGCGAGTTTTGGAGCGTATTACGGTTATGGACTGCTCGAAATTCGTGAAGGCGAAGCGATTCTTTTCATGCTCAATTGCGAGAGAGTCGATCAGCAGGCCTTCGGTGCGGCCGGCGGCACGGTGGACTCCGGCCAGCTGCCACCCGGGCAGAGGTGCAGCTTGGACAATGTATCGGACCCGGTGAAGCTCCTGAGCTCGATCGCGGCGCATCCGGTCGGCGTCGAGCAGAAGTACGTTCCGGTGCGGTGAGACGCGCGCAGCGGGGTACGACCGCGGCTGCCGCTTCAGCCCGGCTGCAGGCATTTCGCTTTGATCACGGCTGCCGCTTCCGGCCCGCGCAGGAATTGGATAAAGGAGCGCGCCGGCGCGTTCTCGGTCCCATGGTAGCCGGCGGCTTGCTTGGCGTCGGCGCCGACTCCGGCCGCGAAGCTCACCGTCCTCTGGAATTCCGCCGGGTAGGGCACGAAGTCGATGCCGGGGACGCAGCGGATTTCGTGCTCCGCCTGGACCGCGAGATCGGCTTCGCCCTTGGCGACGCGCTCGGCGTGATAGCCGCTGCCCCGGTTCAGCACCAGCTTGGGCTTCATCTCGTCGGCGATCCCCAGCCGCTCCAGCACGCTCATGAAATGAACCCCGCTGATGCCGCCGGTCGAAGGATCGGTGATGAGGATGGATTTCGCAGCCAGCAGCGAGCGTTTGAAAGCCTCCGCCGAGCCGACGTCGGGCTGGCGCTCGCCCGCACGCACGGCCATCCCGAAACTGGTGCGAACGACAGGCGTCATCGTGCCGGCGACGATCTTGCCGAGCTTGGCGAGCTCCTCCGCCGTCCCCGTCGGCAGGATGATCACGTCATAGATTGCGCCGCTCAGAATGCGATGCCGGATCTCGCCGGTCTCGATGATGGTGATCGCCAACTTGTGCCCGGTCGCGCTCTCGAACTTGCCGGTGAGATCGGCGAGGACCGCCCGTGGGCCGTTTGCGCTGATCACCTTGATCTCGGCGGCGAGGGCGCCGGCGCCTTGACTGGTCACCGAGAGTGAAATGCCGATCGCCGCCGCGATCGCGGCTGCAGGCAAATTTCCGATCATGATCGCCCCTGTGCCGGCGTTGAATCCGGGTGAGCTGCCTCTTCTGAAATTCTAGCACGGCTATCGGTGCGCAGCAGCCCTGACGAAACGAACCGAGATCGGTGGCAAGGGGACGAGTCGCGACACCGTATCCCGCTACGTTCGCCGCCGCTCCGGTGCTATGCTGGCGCCAGCACGCAACGGCCAAGGGGGACGCCATGGCCAAGATCATCGAAAGTGCGCCACGGCGGATGGTGCTGCAATCGGGCTCGACCACGCTCACCCTCGACAAGGACGCCGGCAAGGCGACCATGCGGCGCAAGCTCCTGTTCTGGG
>WNFV01001691.1_pt1 | contig 39211 bp, 26 predicted proteins | sample 5400101 | NCBI WGS metagenome assembly WNFV01 (sample SAMN13153361, study PRJNA577476) | soil metagenome | isolation source: 115 cm soil or saprolite under grassland replicate 1 | place: USA:California | collected 2016-06-15 | reverse complement strand
CCAAGATGCCGCTCCCAGGCACGAAGCCGCTATACCGGGTTTTTTCAAAAACTCACTGCTACGACACGCTCGAATCTTTCCGGACAAACAAAAACTTCGAGAAAGTGGAAGCGTATGTTTGGACCAGTCCGTAGAGGCGCTGGTTACCGCGGCGACCTGGGACGCGAGCTATTTTTCGGAGGAAGATATGAAGACAATTTTTTCACAGCTTCTCATGTTGATGGTTCCGCTCGTCGTCACGCTCTCGGTCTTTTCCACGCGCGGCTCGATGCAGGCACCGGAGACTTATCCGCTAGTTTGCCGCGGCTCCTCCGCCGCGACGATCTGGTTCAAGCCGGAAAGGCGGCTCGTCCTGAAATTCAAAAGAGGAACTGCTCCGGCTGGCTCCGCTCTCGCTCCCGGAGAATGCTCCTGGCTGGATCGCGGGATGTACGAGGCTGAACCGGACATGGTCGTGCAACAAGTCAGAGAAGGCGGAGACGACGACGCTCAATACAGATGGACGAATGATCTTAACGACCCGAACAACTATTGGACTTTCGATGTCTACAACGACAGACAGGGACAGTTGCTCGTGTTGAGTTCGCGTAAGCAACAAAGAGATCCAGTCAAAGACATCATTACGGGGTTGAACATTGGAGATCGCGTGCAAGCCGTTCGCCGGAACTCACCGATTGAGATCAGTGAGCAGGTGAGACCGGAGGCTGAGAAACCGAAGACAACTGAGAACGCAAAACTGCCGACCTTCAAAGGCAATGGCGGCCCACAGGACGTGAAGGAATCAAAACTGCCGGGTGATCTGAGCCTGCGGCAACCGTATGTTGCGGATAAGGGCTACCTAACTTTTGCGTTGCCTTTTATTACGAATCCTGTTGATAACGAAGTTACCTGGGGAGGTTATTACGAGAGCCTGAATCTCGGGTCGCTGGATATATCCCTGAAGGCTCCCGCCGCCGGCCTTTATCTGATCAACTGCACCGTCAAGCGAAGAGCAGTCTTCGTACCGAAAGGTGGTTCGTATGAAATCAAAGGCCCTGACGAAAGCAAAATAGTGTCGGGAAGAGTCGGTGAGCAGAGCTTGATGTTCCAGCTTGATGCGGGAAACCTCGGTTGGTATAGCTTCGAATTAAATGGTCAGAGAGAGATCTGGACTTTCAAATCCTGCACGATGTCAACTGCGATTCCGCGGTGATCTGGGCGAGGCAAAGTTATTTTCGGAGGCAGATATGAAGAAAAATTTTTCACGGCTTCTCATGTTGATGATTCTGCTCGTCGTCACGCTCTCGTTCTTTTCCACACGCCGAGCTGGCGAAGACGAAGCTTTCGCTTCTGCCGTACATGATTATGAAGGGAGGGAGAGAATATGAAACGGGTCGGAGCGTTTTTTGTCTTGGCGTTGCTGGTTGTCATGCCAGATGTCGTAGGACAAGGAAAAGATGAGTCACAAACAGGCTCATTCAACACCTGGCGAATCTATTTCGGTACTAACTGGCCCGCTATTGGTAAGGGGGAAACTCTCACTGTTTGCAGCGATGGACGAATAACTTACCTCAACAAAGAGCAGGGAACAACCGCCGCGCGACGCGTCTCTGCTTCATCCGTCGCTGAAATAACCGAATTGATCAAACAGCTCAAAGTTCCCCAAACGAAGGCGAAATACCCCGACAATGGTCCCCTCCCATGGGAATTTGGTTTCAATCCGAAGTTAAGCTGGTTCAACATCTCTTTGGGCAACCAGGATTACAAAATTGAGAGGCTGGATTTGAGTGTCGTGCAACTGAGGATTTACAAGCAGTTGCGACAGAAAGCGGAGTCTCTGTTTGATAACGCCATCAAAGAGCAGGCCAAAATGCAAGCTCCTCCGATCATGAGAGGACATGTCTGGACGGTGCTTGAAAATTACGAAGACACAGAAAGGAACGCCTTATGGCACGGACGTTTGACCAGGCGGGGGCAAAGCTTCGTCTTCGACGCGGTCTGGCGCAATGCTAAGACTGGTGAAGAAGTGCACGACACCGTTGAGTTACTAGACGCAGTTGCGGAAAGAGTTTTGCTGCGGCGTGATGGCCCGCCCAAAGAAGGACTAAGGAAATTTTTTCGAGGCACCTATTCCCGCTTTAATCTTTCAAAAGTCTCTGGAAATGCCAATGCTGACAATCCAGGCTGGTTCTGGGAAGCAACTATCGAGTCGGAATCATCAGAGAAGCCCTGTGGCCGTGACGAATAATGAGATGGAGACTTATTAACGGCACAGCCCAATCGTGGAAGGGCGAAACGGAATTCAAAAGACGTGACAGGTGACCCGCGATTTCCGGAATGCCCGCGTTTCATCAATCCACCACAGCGAGCGAAACAGGAAGGAGAAAACAGCCATGCGAAAATTGATGTCAAAAAGGATCAGCGCCCTCTTTGTCGCACTGCTTCTTTGCGCCGTCTCTTCGGTGAGCGGCGCGCGGACGAACGCGCAGGACAGAGGGGAAGCGAAGAAGACCTGCCTGGTGCGCATCTGTCTGGCCATGCCGAAGGCGCAGATGGGTGCGGGCAACAACGCCGAAGCAATCGCAGCCGTGCGCGAGAGCTTCGCCGAATACCTCAAGGGTCCAACCCTCGAGGTCGCCGCACTCACAGCTCGCCTGCCATCGCAGGCCATGGAAGAAGCCCGACTGAATCACTGCGACTACGTGCTTTTCACCTCGCTCGTGCACAAGAAAAGCGGTGGCAACAGCCTGTTCCGTAAAGCCATGGGCGACATCGCCAGCGGCGGCGCCGCAGACGTCAGCACTACCGTCTCAGTAATCCCGACTGGCAGCAAGGCGGGCTCGGGTGTTGGTTCAGCAACGAGCGCAGCGTTTGCTAAAGCAGCAAGCGAGACCACCGTCACCGGCGCGCGGATGGCGGCCGACCTCGCAGCGACGATTGGAACGAAAGACGAACTGAGGCTCGAATACACTCTGAAGGCTACGGAAGGAAGGACACTGCTGGCGAAGAGCGAGAAGGTGAACGCCAGGTTGGACCGCGAAGACCTGCTCACGCTGCTCGTGGAGAAGGCGGGCGAGGCGATAGCGGCGGCGGTGATTAAGAGGTAAGTCCACCGGCGGTTAGCCAACCTGAGGGTGAGCTTGAAAGTTACGAGCCATTCGCCGTCTGAGCTATCCCATATCAGAAAGGAGTAGGGCTATGAAGAATAATTCACAGCGTCTCATCTTCGCGGTGTTGATCATTGCCGCCGCGCATTTCTTCTGCGCCGACATCGCAGCGCAGGAGAGTTATCCGCTCATGTGTCGGGGAGTGAAAGGCGCTGAGATCGGATTCGAGACGGGAAGCAGAATGTCCTTCAAATTCAAGAAGGGAACTGCTAAGGCGGATTCCGGTGCGGATCCGGCGAGTTCCGGTCTGGCTCCGGGCGAATGCTCCTGGTCTGATCGAGGAATGCGTGACAGCGAGCCTGACATCTTCTTTCATAAGGTCGAAGACGGAATGAGTCTGAGCGACGCCGAATACAAGTGGACCAGCGAGCTGGACAATCCGGACAACTATTGGGTTTTCGACATCGCTAAAAATGGCGATGGGCAGTTTACTGTGTTGGCTGCGCGCCGCGCGCGGCGGATTGCGAACCTGCCGCAAAATCCCAGGCCGACAGCCACCCCAAGACCTGACGAAGCGGAGATGCCGGACTCAAACAACTCAAAGAAAGGGTCACGTCGCAGGCCAAGTCAAGCTACAGAAAAAAAAGACCCTGCTGCGATAGAGGCAATTGTTACACCGTGCGGACCCAATAATCTTCAGCATGTGAAAGGGCCTATAGCAGCTGCGAGTGGGGGTACGAGGACCTCGACGGTAACAGCGCTAACGGCTGTGAGACACCCAGTCCTTTGGCGGCAGGACGGCTCGATGCATTAGATTTCTGGATGCGCGCCGACCGAGGCCTTAGGACGTCCGGCCCCTGGGATAAGGATCAAGGTTGGGAGGGACTGGTTGGAAAATCGCGGCGTACGCTTGAACCAAACTTCAATGGCTCGGGCCGACCCTCGGTTTACTTTAATGTTGTCTTCGACGGGGTAATGGAGCAACGTGGCGACTTTCTGGTCCATGCTACCTATACCATCTTCGCCGTGATCGCGCGCGCGGGCGACAAGAGGTGGAACTATTTTCTCAGCCTTGACCCTGACTACAACGAAACGAACCGACTGAAGCTAGGCTTTCGCGACGAGACCACTTTCACCTTTGCCCAGGGCAGCAGCATTGTCGAAGCGCGGGTTCCCGAAAGTAAGGACCGAACGCAGTATTTTAACGTTGTGGCGAGACTGGATGAGACGAGCGGTCACCAGCTCTATCTAAACGGCGTGCTGGTCGGCGCGAATAGTAACAAGGAGCTCATAGGTAAGGAAGACAAGACCAAGATCACTGAGCTTCTGATTGGAGGGGCCCGCGGGGCAGATCCATATGGCGGCGATTTTGCTGCCGGAGACGTAGGAAGGTTTCATCAGTTCGATGGCTACATAGCCGAGATCATCATTTTCTCGGTGGCGCTGACCGATGGGCAGCGAACGCTGGTCGAGAATTATTTGGAGAAGAAGTGGAACCCAACCTCTAAAAGCTAATGATGCGGGGGAAGCTGTCAGGGGGAATCTGATGCTCGAAATAAATGTTGTTCACTAGGAGGTGGACTTATGAACTCCAAACTCTACAGCTACTTTGCGAAGAGCCTTTTGCAGACGATCTTTTTGCGGACACTCACCCTAACAGTCCTATTGGGTGCCGCCTTTCATGTCTCCGCGACAATTGGCATGGCGCAGGAGAGTTACCCGTTGACGTGTCGTGGGATCAAAGGGGCGGAGATCGGGTTCGAGACTGGAAGGAGGATGTCCTTCAGATACAGGAAAGGCACGGCGCCGGCGGGCGCTGGTCTTTCTCCCGGCGAATGCTCCTGGTCTGACCGCGGGATGCGCGAGGGCGAGCCTGACATTCTCTTTCATCAAGTCAAAGATGGAGCGGACCTCAGCAACACCGAGTATCAATGGACGAAGGAGCTGGATGATCCGGACAACTACTGGGTTTTTGATATCTATAAAAATGCAGAAGGTCAGTTCGTTGCGAAAAGCGCGCAGCGAGCGCTGCATGTAGAGCGACCGTCGGGAGAAATACTCATTCCGCAAAACCCCAGGCCGACAGTCTCGTCAGGGCCTGATGAGGCGCAGATGCCGGGCCCTAAGCCGTTCGAGGTAGACCGCGCGAATAACACAATCAATGATCGGGCGGCTGAGCTTCAACGGCAAGAACTGCAAACTCCGGAGGTCACCGTTGATCCATCAACGATCAGGGTCAACCGCCGCGAGCCGATGCCGTTCGTCGCGTTCGAAATGCGTGACCCCGAGACCGGCGCGGAGATTGGGCCGGAAACAGTGCTAACTCTTCCAGATGGTAAGAAAGTCACCGCGGGCCAGTACTATGACGAACTAAACAAAGTAGAGCAGGGCCTGAATGAGCTCGGATATTCTCTCAGAGAAGACTGGGACAATATCGTCATACAGGAAACCATCTATGACACCACCGAACTGAGTAATCAGGCGAAGGAGATCGCCGCCGCTCACGATCAAACCAAGCCGCTCATTCTCAACTCGTTCGAAGACCTCAAAATGAAGATGGCCGTGTCGGCTGCCGTACCGGCGTCACTTGAAACTGTGACCGCGCCGGGCGGGATAGAGGTTCCGGGCGCTGAAGGTGCCGGAAGAAGCGACGAGGGCAGAATCATAAAGTCTCCACAGCTTCCTCGACATGAGTTGTTCGAGCGCGACCCAAAAGCGCCGAAATCCGATGTCACAACCCACACGGTCAAAGAGTGGCCACCAATCAACTTCGGCAATCCGAAGAAATTCGCCGCCTACGTCAATGGCAAGCTTGAGCTCAGCGGCACGCGCGACAACCTGAGCATCGCGGCGGATGCCAGCGGCGGCTGCTACATCTTCAACGTGAAGGCAGAGATCATACGGCTTACGAGCAACATGAACGCTCCTGCCAAAGGGGACATGAGCGGCAAGATCAATCTGTATCTGGCCCCAAAGAAAGGCGCCATCTATAGCTTTTTGATCGAGCCGACCACCTCAGTTCTCAAGGACGAGGACGTCCGCTACTCTGTCGATCTCCCTATTGTTAATACCGTTATTCCGATTGGCTGGGTTCCCGTGAGGCTCAAGGCGGGAGCGGCGGGCGATGCCGGGTTGTATTTCATGGCAGGCCTCAACCCGAGAGTAGCCCGCGCTAACCTTCGCCCTTATGTGCACACCTCCGCCTACCTTCAAGCTGGCGTGGACTACATCGTGGCCGGGGCCGGCGCGGCAGTAGAGCTGACCTTGCTGAACTACGATTTGAACATGGACGGCACACTGGAACTACAGTTCCACGCTTTTGCCAAAGGGACGGCACTCGCCATCCACGAAGCTTACGTGGTGCACCAGAAGCTCAACATGCTGAACGGCCGGGCATACGCCTACGCCTTCATCTACGTCCCCAGATTCCGCATCCCGCCGTGGAGAAAGAAACAGTGGACCTGGACGATCTTCGACTGGAAAGGTTTCAAGCCTGTTGACGGCGACCTCTTCAACGGAGATAAGTGGACGAGCCTGAGCAAGACCATCAAATAGAGAGGATGGAAAATGACTCACGCCGAGACCGAAGCGCGCATCGCTACAATCCTGCTTCTTGTCTGTGCGCTCTGGACAGTACAAATTCATCCAGCAAAGGCGCAGACCGGAAGGTGCTTATCGCCAGGATGTGTCTTGCCGGCTTTCCACATTTCGGCTGTGCGATCACACTCTCGCCGCTTCGTTCCCGGCGAGCGGGTGACTTACAGGCTGGACTACAGCAACCACGCCGATTCTGACTTCAGCGTCTTATTCGATAGCTCAAATCCCGCCAGTGCGATGCAGGGTCCTAACGCCACCGCCTATGTCTTTGACTCGACCGTGCGTGGCGAACTCCTTGCAACAGTCCTGCGCACCGACACGAAAGACACGCTGGTGGTTTATAGCCTTCGCAATGCAGTCGTGAGTCTGAGCGTCAACGGACATAACGACTCAAGGCAAGCTGAACAAGTGGGCACGGAGCTAAGTCAGGATGTCTTCGCCACATTGAACCATCAGGGTAGAGTACGTTCCGTGTGCTTCGCCCCTAAGGTCAGCAACCTCTCCCAAAGCTTCCTGCGCACGCTGCTCGCCCTGACGCAATTCGTATCGCCACGCACAAAGCGGGAGTTAGCGCGCGGCCGGTGGGAGGCACAGGAAGATGACCCGAATGGTACATACCTCGCGCGATATCAACTCGCTCAAGCTACAGATCAAACTCCCGGACGACGCCCGACAAGTAGCCCAACGGACTACTTGAAAACAAAGCTGCGTTACCTTGAGCCAACGGAGAAGAACAAAGACTCGACGCAGTTGGCCCAATCCATTGTGCCCGGGGGCATGCTGCTCGCGCGTTTCGCCGCCGGCGATGAACACCTCCGTTCATTGAAAGGCTCCGAGTCAAAACTCATTCTCATGGCAGGCAAGACGGTGGCTCGCAGTAATTCGACTTTGAGCTTGAATTACGTGGATGCCGAGACCATCGAGCCGTCCGAGCTTTCCACCCTGCTTGAAGCAAGCGCGGAGCGTGGAAGAGTGGCGAGGGCAATGCCGCTTTCTTTCAGCGAGTCTGAGGAAGCGACCGAAGCGGCTGTCCAGCGGACGGAGTTGGGCGATGCCACTTTGGAGAGTTTGCTTTCGGACTTATCGCGCTTCGAGGAAGCTTCAGCGTCGGCCAGCAGCAGAACCTCCTTGTACCTCAAGTTGAAAGCACTTGCCTATCTGCATCCTGAAGCGTGCGCGAGGATGGGCACGGTTTTAACAAGCGCGCGTGCCAAGAGCACTACAATGTTGATTATTTCCGGGGCGCTCGGCGCCTCCGGCCATGCCGAAGCGCAGGCGGCCCTGGCCTCCGCCATTGAAGATCACGCGCAGGACTGGCCAGCGCTCGCCACGCTGATTCCCGCTCTCGGCGCGACGCGTTTACCGACGCCGCGTACTGAGGAAGTCCTCTTAAACCTGGCTTTCGGATCACCCGATCCCAACATCGCCTCAACCGCGCAACTCGCTCTCGGCACCGCCGCGCGTAATCTCCGTGATTCTTCTCCCGAACGCTCTGCAAGGATAGTTGGACGAATCATCAAGAAGCTTAAATCTGCCGCATCCGAGAACGAGAAGGTGCAGCTACTTTCGGCGCTGGGCAATACGGGCGCAGCGCGTGCCCTACCCGTTATCAATAGGTTTGCTCGCGAATCCTCACCAAGACTGCGCGCCGCCGCCCTCTCCGCTTTGCGTTTAGTTAATGATCACCAGGCGGATGTCTTATTAGCTCGGGCACTCACTTCCGACCCTGATGCGGCGGTACGACTAGATGCCGCATTCACTTTAGGATTTCGAGAGATGAACGCTGCCACTTATAAGGCGCAAAGAAGAGTTTTTCTGAGTGACCGATCGGTGAATGTTCGCTTAGAGGTTTTGCAAAACCTCTGGCGCGCCCACGAGGCTTTTCCCGACGTCAGACAAATTGTCAAACGAGCCGCAACTGGGGACGCAGCCGAGGAGATTCGTGCGGCTGCATCACGCATTATCTCCACCTGCCGTACCTGCTTTTAACATCCGGCACTATACCAATTCAGGTTGGGAGATAGTGGTAATTCGGCCGAACGCTCAACAAGATGCTGGTGATTTAGGATGCGTTTGGCAGCCCATCATCCGCCATAGTTCCCAGGAAGTTGGCGCGCAGATGGCGCGATGATGTCGCTAGACCTACCCTTACCTAGTACGCTTTGACGGCTGCACCCCCTGTTTATATTGATTAATGCGTAGTGGTAGGGGTAGGTTCAAGGCCCTTGTGGGGTCTTAAAATCCCTTGACCGTAAGGTCGTATGGATTCGACTCCCTTTAGCACCATTCCTAATCTCGCCAACTAGGCCTCCAACGAATTTCAGGAGGCACATCAATCCCCGAAAAAGATGTTTGCCCTACCGCTGTCGTTGTAGAGCAAACGCTCACTCAATTGGTTAACACCGGCACATTTAGGCACTCGTATGCCTTTCGTTGTTGCATGCGCGATCGGCGTTGTGCTTTTCTTGGGCTCTTTTCGGTGGCGAGCGCGAATGCAGGAAAACCAAGGAATAAATTGAACTCTCGTAACTTGTTGTGTGTAAGGAGGTTTTACTTATCAAATAATGCGTTTATGCGTTGCGGAGTTCTCTAGGGGAAAAGGGGGAACAGAAGGAAATGAGAGAAACGATTTGAAGTCTGCTAAACGGTTGTGTTTTCAGCAAGTAGCGATCTAATATGCGTTTACGTTCACGAGTGGCCCGCTTGGCTCAGCAACAGAGCACTCGTCTCTATGTTGCATCGATAAAGGACTTACCTCAGCGGCCTTCGTCAGTTGCGGACTTATTGCGGACTTTTTCTAGGAGGTGCTTAAAATACTCTAGCGCATCGACTTACGATACTTAAGGATCGCTCACCTTTCAAAACAGACAATTCGGGCCGCACTGGTTGCTTCATCGACCTTTCCGGCTGCCTTCTTGGCCCAATAGCCGCGTCCTGGCCACGGATATCGAACTCCTTGCAGACTCTTAGCGAGATCAATCCCCGACAGTTAACACTGAATGGACCAGAATCACGCGCTTCGGGTAGAAATCGCGCACGGCACCGCCGTCGTTGACGTCGAGGCCGTCGAGCGCGCGGCTGAAAAGACCACTATGATCAAGGAAGTCTCGCAACGCTTCTCTCCGTCTGGGCCAAGCGCTGTCTCGCTCCCAAGTATTTGGTAGAATGAGAAGAAAGCCGCTGCTGAATCTCGGCGGATACAATCATGGAGAATAAACAGCTCACCGACCTGGCCCGCGATCAGCTCAATAGAGTTCTGGGTTTCTTTCCCCGCGTCGATGCGAAAATCTCGGTGCTCCTAAGTTGCCATTGCCATGCTGGCGTTGCTCGCCAGTAAGGCCCCGCTCAAAGAGTTGCAATGGAATTCCCGGCCGGCACTCATTGCCTTCGTGGCACTGGCGCTGATTGCGTTGAGTCTTTTTCTGCTCTATCAGGCCTCGTTCCCAAGGCTCGCCGGCGGGTGGCGCTCGCTGCTGTATTTTCGGGAAATTGCCAAACGAAAAGAGACGGCTTTTATCGCTGAGTTCAGCGAGCAGTCCGAGGAGGCCTACCTTAAGGATCTGCTGGCCCAGGTGTGGCGAAACTCCGAAATTCTTAAACAGAAATATGACTACATTAAATATTCGTTCATCGTCCTGCTCTGCGCGTTGCCACCCTAGCTCATTGCCCTCTCCATGTTCGCCTCGCTCAGACTCTTCGCGATCTCCTCCACCTGATCGAGCGTGAGCCTACCGCGCGGTATGACTGACTCCAGCATCACCACCTCGACTGTGTGAGACCTAAGTTCATAAATGCCACCAGGACGCTGTTGACCCACCATGTCAAATGGCAGCGACCGGACCAATCTGTTACCTTATCCCTCCATTTCGGATGGTCCGAGTCAAAAGGAAGCTCTTATCCCAGAATAAGCCGCTCCACTCTTGGCTGACCTCGCGAGTGTTAAACAAGACATGACGGAGTTGTCCCCCGACTCGATCCTTTCTCATTACCGCATCCTGTCGAAGATTGGTGCAGGCGGGATGGGCGAAGTGTTTAATGTTCATCGATACCGCCGCGATTACGCCGCTGCGATCGCATCGCTGGCCAGGGCGGAAGAACTTAAAGATGATTTTGAGGGTGCAAAATTAATAAAGGATAGCTTCGCCAAAGATGGCTGGCAGGGATTTCTTCAAGCAGCAACTGAGGAGCGAAAGCGCACTAAGTTATCTCCCTACCTTATCGCGACGCTTTACGTAGAGATGGGCCAACATGAGAAGGCCTTCGCCGCTCTTAAGGAGACCGACGAAAAGCGGGACCAATTCATATCTTTCTTGATAATCGATCCGCTTCTGGAACCGATCCGCAACGACCCGAGGTATCAGGAGTTGTTGAGGAAGGTCGGTTTCCCGCAATGACTACAGGACTCTCACCGGACACTAAGCTTTCGCATTACCGCATCGTCTCGAAAATAGGCGAGGGCGGAATGGGCGAAGTGTATCTGGCTGAAGACACTCGTTTACGTCGACGTGTTGCTCTCAAGGTTTTGGCGGAAAGTGTTTCTGCGGACGCCGACCGCTTGCTTCGTTTTGAGCGCGAGGCGTTTGCCGCTTCTGCACTCAATCATCCGAACATTCTGACCATCTTTGAATTTGGAGAGGAAAACAACAGGCATTTCCTGGTCTCCGAATTTGTCGATGGTGAGTCGCTGCGTGAACGAATGAGCCGTTCCACCATAACGCTTACAGAAACGCTGGAGATCGTCATTCAGATCGCTTCAGCCCTCCAGGCAGCGCATGGTGCTGGAATCATCCACCGCGATATCAAACCCGACAACGTCATGATTCGCGCTGACGGCTACGTTAAGGTCCTGGATTTTGGTTTGGCAAAACTGTCAGAACCGGGAGCGGTGGCGACCGGGTTAGTTTCCGATCCAGAAGCGCAAACGCGAATGCAACTTCAGACACAGGCCGGAATAATTATGGGCACGGTTGCTTACATGTCACCGGAACAAGCACGTGGCCTGGAAGTCGACAAGCGCACCGATATTTGGAGTCTTGGTTGTGTGCTTTACGAAATGCTTTCCAGACAACAACCCTTCGGTGGCGAAACGATCACAGACACATTGGCAAACATCATTCATCGTGAGCCGGTGTCGATCGTCAGTGTCCGGCATGATGCAAACGCCGAACTCGAACGCATCGTCAACAAGATGCTCTCGAAGAACAGAGACCATCGTTACGCGAACGCGAACGTGTTATTGGCAGATCTGAAGCAACTGCAGAAGCGGCTGGAGTTTGAGGAGGAGCTCGAGCGCTCGTCGCCACCAAATTCCAAGACGGAAGCGCGCACGCAACTGATCCGTAGCGCCACCACGGACCAATCGGCGACGTGTAATTCGATCGCGGTCCTTCCCTTTTCAAATCTCAGCGCTGTCCCGGACAACGATTATTTCTGTGACGGCCTGGCAGAAGAGCTCCTAAATTCGCTGGCAAAGATCGAACACCTGAAAGTCGCTGCTCGCACTTCCGCGTTTTCGTTCAAAGGCAAAAGGACGAAGGTCAGCGAAATCGGAAAGCAGTTAGGCGTAAAGACTGTATTGGAAGGGAGTGTTAGACGTTCAGGCAATCGCTTGCGAATCACAGTTCAGCTGGTGAATGCTTCCGATGGCTATCAACTGTGGACCGAACGATACGATCGCGAGATGCAGGATATTTTCGATGTGCAGGACGAAATCACTCTCGCAATCGTTGACGCCCTAAGGTTGAATCTATTCAGCGACGAGAAAGCCGCTTTGCTTAAGCGTTACACCGACAACACTGAAGCGTATCAACTCTATCTGCAGGGCCGTTACTGCTATAACAAATACACACCTGAATATCTGCAAAAGGGCATTGAATACTTTGAGAAGGCGATCGAGCTTGAACCGAATTACGCGCCTGCCTATGCTGGCCTCGGGTTCTGTTATGGCGCGCTGTTTTACTTTGGCAGCCTCGGTCCGGAGGAAATTGTTCCCAAGTACAGAGCGTTAACGAACAAGGCACTGGAAATCGATGACCAGTTGGCTGATGCCTATCTCTCACGCGCAAGTATTGAGTTTTATTACGATTGGGATTTTGCCAGGGCCGAACTGGACTACCAGCGTGCAATTGAGCTCAACCCCAATAGTCCTGACGCCCATTGGCGATATGGCCACTTTTTAGCCTGCTGCGAACGGTTTGATGAGGCAATCAAAGAAGGCAAGCGCGCGATAGAACTGGATCCACTTTCACTGGTAGTCCAGTTCTTCATGACCCGCATCCTTTTGCTGGCTCAGCGCGTAGACGAAGGCTCTGAACAGTTACGCAAGATGCAAGAGCTGGAGCCAAACTTCGCGGGTGGATTAACCCAGTTGGGCGCGCTTTACCTTGTGACCGGCAAGTATGACGACGCGATCGAAGCATATAAGAAAGCACTGACGCTGGGCCACTTTGTCATCGCCGCCCTCTCCTGCCTTGGCGCAGCCTATGGCGTCGCCGGCAAACGTGACGACGCTTATAAAATCCTCGACCAACTGTTAGAGACGAAGCAAAGCCAATACGTTTCGCCATTCAGTATTGCTCGTATTTATAGCGGGCTGGGTGAGAACGACAAGGCGTTCGAGTGGTTTGAGAAAGCGTTTGAAGAACGAAGCGGTGAATTAGTCGCACTCAAGAGCGAAACTCTGGCCCATCTTTTGGGCGACACTATTAGTCGCGATGATCGCTTTCAGGATTTGGTGCGACGCGTCGGCATGCCGATGGACCGACCTGCGCTCAACAAGGCTACACGCGAAGCCAGCGAGGCGCACACGGTCGTATTTGATTCCGCCGAACGTCACAGCGGAAAGCTCGTTAAGCCTGAAACGTCTGAACCCAAACAATCAACAGATTCCAGTTCACTTGCGGACGCGGAATCCCGCGAGCCAGAGCCGGCACGTCCTAATATCTCGGCCAGAGTTCCTGACACTTCGCGGCCGGCGACACGCAAGAGCGTACTCGTCATCGGCTTGGTAGTCTCCCTGTTGGCAGTCGCAACTGGCGGATATTGGTTCTTTGGAAATCGTGGCGCTGGGCAAATCAACTCAATTGCCGTTATGCCGTTTGTCAATGCCAGCGGCAATGCTGATGTCGAATACCTTTCCGACGGAATGACGGAAACGCTGATCAGCAGTTTGTCGCAGGTTCCCAACTTATCAGTCAAATCGAGAAGCACAGTCTTCCACTACAAAGGGAAGGAAACATCTGCGAAGAAAATTGGCGAAGAACTGAATGTGCAAGCTGTCTTGCTGGGCAGAGTTGTGGAACGCGGAGAGGAGCTGAATCTCAATCTGGAACTGGTCAATACGCAAACTCAGAACGTCATCTGGACCGGGCAATACAATCGCAAACATGCCGACCTGGTAACGCTGCAAAGTGAGATTGCTCGTGATGTCTCGCAAAAACTGGAACGAAAACTGTCGGGAGTCGCCGAGGACAAACTGGCGAAGAAATACAGCGCGAATCCTGACGCCTACGAGCTTTACCTCAGAGGCAGATATCATTGGAACAGGCGAACTGTTGAGGATGACCTCAAGGGCCTTGACTACTTTGAAAAAGCGGTGAAGACGGATCCGAAGTTCGCTCTTGCCTATGTAGGTATTTCTGATGCGCACATCATGCTGGGGATCCCGGATGCAATGGCCGGAGCCATGTCGCCGGCCGCTACCCTTCCGCCGGCGCGGGCAGCGGCAGAGAAAGCCATCGAAGTAGATCCGGATCTAGCTGAAGCATACGCTTCGCGCGGGCATGTTAAATGGAAGGAACGCGATTGGTCGGGTGCCGAATCGGATTTCAAGCGCAGCATACAACTGAACCCCAACTATTCGTACGCTCATCTTTTTTACTCAATCTTCCTGACCTTCAATGGGCGATTTGAGGAGGGACTTATCGAATCAAAGCGGTCGGTCGAGCTTGATCCGTATTCGATTCCCATAGTCGCCAATGTGGCTTATGTCAACTACTTTGCGCGCCGCACAGATGAGGCGATAGCGAGTGGCAGAAGGGCTGTGGCGTTCGACCCTTCCATTCCGATTGCCCGGCAGAGGCTCGGTATGGCATACGAACAAAAAGGCATGTTGCCGGAGGCGATTGCCGAATTCCAGGCAGCAGTCATACAAAGCAATCGGGTCCAACTTTCGCTCACATCACTGGCACATGCTTATGCGTTATCCGGGAATAAGGTCGAGGCGAGAAAAATTTTGGCCGAACTCGAAGAGAGGTCCAAGCAGCAATTCGTTTCATCCTATCTGCTTGCGACGGTGCACGTAGCTCTCGGCGAAAAGCGACTAGCGCTCGAGCTCCTCGAACACGCCTACAAACAAAACAGCATTGATATGGTACAAGCTAAGACGGATCCAAAGCTTGACCCTCTCCGTGACGAACCGCGCTTCCAGGAACTCTTGAAGAAAATCGGCTTTCCAGAATGAGTATCCGCAGATTACACCGATTCAATCTCTCAGCCCTTGAGATCCGCGTAATCTGTAATCTGCCGGATAACTGATTAAACCCGATGAATATGCAACTGTCACCCAATTCGATCCTTTCCCACTACCGCATCATCTCCAAAATCGGTGAAGGCGGAATGGGCGAGGTATATTTGGCCCAGGATACAAAACTCGATCGCAAGGTCGCCCTAAAGATTCTTCCAACCGACGTCGCGTCGAATCGCGATCGCATGGAGCGATTCATTCGCGAAGCAAAGTCGGCTGCGGCGCTGAGTCACCCAAACATTGCGCAGATCTTCGAGATCGGTGAGCACGACGGCACCCACTTCATTGCCATGGAGTTTATCGATGGCGTGACTTTGCGCGAGAAGATTCATCGGGAGCGGACCGAACTGAAGAAGCTTTTGCGTTACCTGCAGCACGTCGCCGAAGGATTGGCGAAGGCTCATGCCGCGGGCATCGTGCATCGTGATCTGAAACCCGACAACATTATGGTGACGCGGGATGGTCATGCGAAAATTCTGGATTTCGGGCTTGCGAAACTCATCGAACCGCGTCTGACTGAAACGTCTGATGGTGAAAATCATGACGAGGCCGCCACTGCGATTTTGCAGCAGCATTCAAGACCGGGCGTGATTATGGGCACTGTCGGTTACATGTCTCCCGAGCAGGCGCAGGGCAAGACGAACGAAGTCGATCAGCGCTCAGACATTTTTTCCTTCGGTTGCATCCTGTATGAAGCGGTGACCGGACACCAAGCCTTTGCCGGCAAAGATGTGGTTGATTCGCTTAACAAGATCATCCGCGAGCCGGCGGCTCCGATCAGCGACGTCCGTCCCGACGCACCCAATCATCTGCAGAGAATTGTGCGACGCTGTCTGGCGAAGGACCCTGAAGACCGTTACCAAACCATCAAAGATGTAGCAATCGAGCTGCGAGACCTGCGGCGTGAGCTTGAAGGGGTGGGCATTGACACGACTGTCCCGCCGGCGAGAAGTGAAACGACAGCCGGTCTGGGCGGCGAAATCAAAACAGCTGAAACCGGCGGCGCGCAAACCGGATCTTCAGTCTCTACGCCAGTCTCCAGTGCCGAGTACGTTGTCTCGGGAATCAAGCAACACAAACTCGCGGTGGCCGGCGCGGCCCTGCTGCTCGTTGCGGTTGGTGTTGGCCTTATTCTTTTCTGGCGCGGGCGCAACCCGGAAGCAGCCATTGGATCCATTGCCGTCCTCCCTTTTGAGAATAAGAGCGGCAATGCCGATTCGGAGTATCTGTCCGACGGTCTTGCTGAATCGCTCATTTACCGTCTTTCGCAATTGTCCAATCTCAAGGTCAGCCCACGTAGTTCGGTATTTCGTTACAAGGGACAAGCGATAGACGCGGAAAAGATCGGCAACGAGCTTGGCGTCGACGCGGTCATGTCCGGCAGGCTAATTCAACGCGGCGATAATCTGACGATCAGCGTCGATCTAATTGACGTTAGAAACAAGAGAACGCTTTGGGGCGAACAGTTCGAGCGAAAGATGTCCGACCTGCTGGCAACTCAACGGGAGATCGCATCGGCTATTACCGAGAAGCTCCAGGTAAGACTCTCCGGCAACGACACGAACGGGATAACCAAACGCTACACCAACGATAACGAAGCGTACCAACTCTATCTTAAGGGCCGATTCTACTGGAACAAGCGCACCGGAGAAGGCATCAAGAAGGCCATAGAACTGTTAACGGCGGCCACCGAAAAGGATCCTGATTTTGCTTTGGCCTACGCGGCCCTCGCTGATAGTTACGTCATAAGCTCGAATTACACGGGCGCGCGGCCGGCGGAAACGATGCCGCAAGCCAAGGCATATGCAAAAAAGTCCATCGAAATTGATGGCACACTCGCCGAACCGCATGCCGCGCTGGCGATGGTGACATGGAATTTCGAGTGGGACAAAACCGGCGCCGAACGTGAGTACAAAAAAGCCATCGAGCTAAATCCTAACTACCCGACCGCGCATCATTGGTACTCGCGTTTGCTGCGAAGTCTCGGACGGCAGGATGAAGCATTTAGTGAAATCAAACGAGCGGCGGAACTTGACCCTTTATCGCTCATATTCCTAAATAACATCGCCGAAATCTATCTCGACCGGGGCGATCTAAACGCGTCGTTCAATACTTGCCAAAGAATGATCGAACTCGATCCCAACTTTTGGCCCGGACATTCTGTACTTGGGATCGTTCATGTGAAGCAGAGCCGCTTTACCGAAGCGACGGCTGAAACGCTAAAGGCCGTGGAGCTATCGAATAGATCGAGCGGCTCCCTTGCGTTACTGGGGTATGTGAATGCCCGGTCGGGACGGCGAGACGAGGCACAATCCGTAATTACCGAACTTGAGAAGAAATTTGCCGAGAAGACCGCAGATGCCCGCGACCTGGCCATTGTGTATGCCGGCCTGAATGACAAGGACAAGGCGTTCGAGTGGCTGGAAAAAGCGTATCAGTATCGAAGTTTTCAGTTGGCAAATCTGAGGCTGGAGCCGTTGTTGATGGAGGCCCTATCTAGTGATCCGCGTTGGGCAGATCTGTTTCGACGCATTGGTTTGTCTTGATAAGCGGCGGTAAGTATGCCTGAAACTTTTAAAGCCGATTCATGCATATCGCACTATCGCATCGTCTCGAAAATCGGCGCGGGTGGGATGGGGGAAGTGTATCTCGCGCAGGACACCAAACTCGATCGTAAAGTCGCAATCAAATTCCTGAACGAAGAATTCAGCCAAGATGCCAATAAATTGAAGCGTTTTATTCAGGAAGCCAAAGCTGCGTCCGCGCTCAATCATCCGAATATCCTGACGGTCTATGAGATCGGCGATGTAGACGGTAAGAACTATATCGCGACCGAGTTGATCGACGGCCAGACTCTTCGCGAGCATCTCTCGCTGAAGGAATCGCTATCCCTGAATCCGGTCTTGAAGATCGGCGTTCAAGTGGCCGAAGCTCTTTCGGCGGCTCATCACGCGGGCATTATCCATCGCGATATCAAGCCCGAGAACATAATGATTCGCAAGGATGGCTATGCCAAAGTTCTGGATTTCGGATTGGCAAAACTGTCAGAGCCTCGACCTGTCGGGGCAGCTACCGGCTCGGAGGACGCAACCCGCGCCCAAATCAACACCGCTCCCGGAATCGTGATGGGAACGGTTTTCTATATGTCGCCGGAACAGGCCCGCGGCAAAGAAACAGACGCCCGCACCGATATCTGGAGCCTCGGCGTTGTCCTCTATGAAATGCTCGCCAGAAAAGTACCGTTCGCCGGCGAAACAGTTAATCACACCGTTGTAGCAATCCTGGAAAAAGAACCGCTAGTCCTTGGGAATGTGCCGAGCGAGTTGCAAAGAATAATCCGAAAAGCGCTGACCAAGGATGTCGAAATGAGATATCAGTCCGCCCGCGACCTGTTGATTGATCTGAAGAATTTGCGAAGAGACCTCGATATTCAGGGTGAGCTTGAACGTTCCATAGCGCCAAATCTCAGGGCTGCGACTGGGTCAATCAACGAGAATGAAACCCAGGCTTATGCCTCCGATTCGGTGGGAGCGACCAGGAGTGGGCCGGCCGCCAGAACGCAAGGTGTAACGTCACCTTCTTCGAGTCTTGAATACGCCGTCACTCAGGTAAAGAGTCATAGGTTTGCCACTGCGATAATTGGACTCGCGCTGCTTGGAGCCATCTCGACCGTCGCCTACTACTTCGCCTTTGTTTCCAAAGGCAGAAGTCAAATCAATTCGATCGCGGTAATGCCATTCATAAATGGCAGCAGCAACGCCGATATCGAATATCTGTCCGACGGCATGACCGAGACGCTCATCAACAGTCTGTCACAACTGCCCGAACTTTCGGTCAAGGCCCCGAGTTCCGTATTTCGCTACAAGGGTAAAGAAGTCGATCCGCAAACGGTAGGAAATGAACTGAGCGTCCAGGCAATCTTGAACGGACGCGTCATCCAACGCGGTGATGATTTGACCCTTTATCTTTCGTTAGTTGATACACGGACTGGAAATCAGCTTTGGGGCGAGCAATACAGCCGCAAGCAGGCGGACCTGATTTCATTGCAGAATGAGGTGGGCCGGGATGTGGCAAGTAAACTAAGGACAAGATTATCAGGTTCGGATGAGCAGAAGGTTGCAACGAATTACACGCAGAACGCCGAAGCCTACCAACTCTATCTACAAGGCCGTTTCTTCTGGAACAAACGCAGTGATGAAGCTATTCGAAAATCAATTGAGTATTTTCAACAGGCAATCGCCAAAGATCCAAATTACGCGCTTGGTTACGCCGGACTCTCAGATGGGTACGTGTTGCAAACCTACTACGGATTCGCTCCGGCGCGCGAGGCGTTGCCTAAGGCGAAGGAAGCGGCCCGGAAAGCTGTGGCACTGGGTGACAACCTGGCCGAATCCCATACTTCGCTCGGATTTGTTTCTTCTTATAACTATGAGTACGAAACAGCGGAACGCGAATATAAACGAGCTCTTGAACTCAATCCGAATTACCCGTTAGCTCATCAGAACCTTGGAGTAATGCTCTATCGTATCGGGAGGCAAGCAGAAGGTATGGCCGAACTTCGTCGCGCTCTCGAGATGGAACCTTTCTCAACGGTAATTAACCGTCTTTACGGTGACCTCCTGCTTTACGGCAGACGTTATGATGAGGGCCTGGCGCAGCTCAAGAAAACACTCGAACTCGAGCCCGGCTTTCGGACAACACATCTCAGCCTGTCCTGCATATATCAATTGATGGGTCGATATGCTGAGAGCGTCGAGTCATATGCCAGATATCAGGAACTGGAAGGTAAGTTACAAACAGCGGTCTTTGCTCGCAAGAGTTTCGCTGTGGGTGGATGGCCGGGATACCTGCGTGAAATGACCGGACCACACCGGCCCGAAGGTTTGTCACCCTACGTTGCTGCAACTTATCACGTGCAATTGGGTGAAAAAGATAAGGCCTTCGCGGAACTGGATAAAGCTTTCGAAAACCGCGAATTCTTACTCCTGTATATAAAAATTGATCCGCGTATTGATGCTTTGCGTGACGATCCGCGTTACCAGGAACTGGTGCGGCGCATGCGATTTCCAGGATGAAATGATCGCTATATGACTGAAACTCTTACAGCTAATTCAACCATCTCGCATTACCGGATCGTCTCCAAAATCGGCGCGGGTGGGATGGGCGTGGTGTATCTGGCCCAGGATACAAAGCTGGATCGCAAAGTCGCCCTGAAGATCTTGCCGGCTGACCTCGCGTCGAATCGCGATCGCATGGATCGTTTCGTCCGTGAGGCGAAGTCCGCGGCCGCGCTGAGTCATCCAAACATCGCGCAGATCTTCGAGATTGGCGAACACGACGGCACGCACTTCATTGCCATGGAGTTCATCGATGGCGTGACTGTGCGCGAGAAGATTCACCGCGAGCGAACCGAATTGAGGAAGCTGTTGCGCTACCTGCAACACGTGGCCGAGGGCTTAGCGAAGGCGCATGCGGCGGGCATCGTGCATCGTGATCTGAAACCTGACAACATCATGATTACGCGCGATGGTCACGCGAAGATTCTGGACTTTGGCCTCGCAAAATTGATCGAGCGTCAGCCGGTGCCGGACGCCGATTCCAGCGAACTGGCAACGGCCGTCATGCCTCACCATTCAATTCCAGGTACGGTGATGGGCACCGTCGGCTACATGTCTCCAGAGCAGGCGCAAGGTAAAACCAAAGAGATCGACCAGCGTTCCGACATCTTCTCTTTCGGGTGCATTCTTTTTGAAGCGGCGACCGCCAAAAAGCCTTTCGAGGGTGAATCAATCATAAAGTCATTGCACAAGGTGGTCTACGAACCGGCCCCGGCCATCGCCGATTTCAATCCAACAGCGCCGGCCGAGTTGCAACGCATAGTGCGCCGCTGTTTAGAGAAGGACGCAGATGACAGGTACCAGGGCATCAGGGAAGTTGCGATTGAATTGAAGCATCTGCGCCGCGAGATGGAGACCGGCGCCGACTTTGACACCACAGTGCCGCCCCCAGTTACTAGCGAGAGAGCGCTCACCACCGACAGCGGGTCAACAAATCAGTCGACCGTCACCCGATCCGGGTCGATACCACCCACCGTCTCGAGTGCTGAATATTTGCTCAGTGGGATCAGCAAGCACAAACTTAGCGCCGGAGTTGCTCTCGCGATTCTGCTCATCTTGATTTCAGGCGCAGGCTACTGGTTTTTCAAATCTCGCGGTTCAGCCGACGGCGGGACCGCAGCGATTAATTCCATCGCTGTGCTTCCTTTTCAAAACAAGAGTGCCGATGCCGATACGGATTACTTGTCAGACGGCCTGGCAGAGTCGCTGATCTTCCGTTTGTCACAGCTACCTGGTTTAAAGGTCAGCCCGACGACCTCGGTAATGCGTTACAAGGGTAAGGACACGGATATCGCGAAGGTCGCCAGTGAACTCGGTGTTGATGCAGTTATGACCGGACGCCTCGTCAAGCGGGGCGACAATTTGAATATCACAGTCGAGCTGGTCGATGTCAGAAACAACAAGTCGCTTTGGGGTGAGCAGTATGAGCGCAAGATGTCAGACCTCCTGGCTACGCAGCGCGAGATCGCTGCGGCCATCGCGCAAAAGCTGCAAGTTAAACTTGCAGGCAACGAAACGAAAGGCATCACGAAGCGCTACACAGACAACAGCGAAGCGTACCAGCTCTACCTTAAAGGCCGCTTCTATTTTGCGCGCCGGTCGGACGCGGACATTCGGCGGAGTATTGATCTATTCCAGCAGGCAATAAAGCTTGACCCGAATTTTGCTTTAGCATACGTCGGCATCGGTGAATCGTGGGCGGTCATGCCGTCGTATCCCTACATGGAATCGAAAGACGCAATGCCGCTTGCGAAAGCGGCGATCGCCAAAGCTCTGGAGATCGATCCCGACCTTCCCGAGGCGCATACCGTGGCTGGGATAATCGCGGCAACCTACGATTGGGATTGGGCCAAAGCCGAGAACGAATTCAAACGTTCGCTGGAGCTCGACCCGAATCTGGCGATCACGCACTACCGCTACGCATGGGTTTATCTGAGTCCGATGGGTCGGCACGACGAAGCGATTGCCGAGATGAAGCGCGCGATGGATTTGGAACCGTTATCACTGGTCCAGGGTGCAAATTTTGCGGCGGTCTATATCTATGCTCGGCAATATGATCGTGCACTCGATCAGGCGCAAAAGACTTACGATTTGGATCCCACGTTGATTACCGGACAAAACTGGATGTGTCATGCGCTAGACATAAATGGAAAGTACGCCGAATCGTTGGCCATCTCGGAGAAAACTTCTCAGACTAATGGTTCGCTCTACGCCGCATTGGGATACGCATATGCAAAATCCGGTCGGCGACAGGAAGCAGAGGCGGTGCTGGCTAAACTTAATGAAATCGAAAAAACGAAGACCGTATCGCATTACTGGGAAGCGACTATTTATGTCGCGCTTGGCGAAAAAGACAAGGCATTTGCCGAACTGGGAAAAGCATATCAAGCCCATGACTGGTTTCTACAACGATTGAAAGTCGATCCATTCATGGATCCTTTGCGCGACGACCCGCGGTTTAAGGATCTGATTCGGCGTCTCGGTTTGCCGCAGTAAGTTTGGAGTAAGTTTGGAGCAGTGCGGCGGCCCCGACGCCGCTTTGGGAAGTCCGCAGTTCCGATGAAGCAGCGGGACATCGCGGGTAGCGCTAAACCAGGGATCAGGAAAGAAAAAAGCGGCGTCAAGCCGCCTCACTCTAAATATGAAACGCTGCCCACAATGTAATCGCGTTGAAAGTGACGAAGCGCTGAAGTTCTGTCGCGTCGATGGGGCGACGCTGGTCAGCGATTCGTTCCCCTTCACTGCCGAAGGAGAAACAGCGCAGCTTGGTTCTGCTTCCGCCGCGAATGAGACCGAGACCAGCGTCCTACCGCATCGCACAGATGCAAACATCAATCGCCCGACTGCGCCAACTACCGTTCTTCCCGCACCGCAAACTCAAAGCACAACGCGGGATTTGAGTAAACCGAAACGACGCCGTCTGGTTCTCGCTCTGCTCATCTTGATGGTTGTCGGTATTTCGGTTGCCGGATACTCATACTTTTCAAGAAATCACACCGCCACCATTCAATCGATCGCCGTGATGCCGTTCGTCAACGAAAGCGGCAATCAGGATCTCGACTATCTTTCAGATGGCATGACTGAGAGTCTGATTACCAGCTTATCGCAACTGCCGAATCTTAACGTGAAAGCGCGTTCTACGGTTTTTCGTTACAAAGGAAAAGCGACCGATGCGAAGACGATCGGTAAAGATCTAAACGTACAGGCGATTCTGAACGGGCGCGTCGTCCAGCGCGGCGACCAACTGACGCTAAGTCTGGAACTGATAGACGCGCAGACTGAGAACGTGATCTGGAGCGACAGATACGATCGCAGACAAGCAGACCTGGTAAATTTGCAAAGCGAGGTCGCCCGCGATGTTTCGAGCAAACTTAAATTGAAACTGTCGGATGTTGACCAGCAGAAACTTGCGAAGACTTACACGACAGACCCGCAAGCCTACCGGCTTTATCTGCAAGGTCGCTTCTACTGGAACAAGCGCGCCGGAAAGGAATTTGAAAAGGCTGAAAATTATTTCCGGCAGGCGGTCGAGAAAGACCCGAACTTCGCCCTCGGCTACGTTGGGCTGGCGGATACTAACGAAGACGAAGATCGTCCGCGAAAGAAAGAGTATATTCGGCTCGCGCTCAAACTCGACGACGGGTTGGCGGAAGCGCACGCCTCGCTCGGCTATCAATACATGATGGATTACAACTGGGCGGAATCCGAGCGCGAGCTGAAGCGGGCGATGGAATTGAATCCGAATTATGCTCAAGCGTATCAGTGGGAGGGCGCGCGGCTGATGATGCTCGGTCGTTACGACGAGTCACAGGCTTCGATAAAGCGTGCGTTGGAGATTGACCCGACCTCGGCGGGAATCAATTTTTATTACTGCGTCCTGTTGTTCGTTTCGGGCAAGACGGACGAGAGCATCCGGCAGTTCAAGAAGCTCGCCGAGATTGAGCCGACGTTTCCGTGGGCGCACCGCTGGCTTGCGCGCGTTTACCAGCGGACGGGCGATTATGCTGCGGCGGTTGAGGAACGCGCCAAATCGCTGGAACTCGACGGGAAGCCGGAAGATGCGCGGTTGCTACGAGAGAGTTTTGCGACCGGCGGCTTGAACGGTTATTTGAAGGAACTCGTCCGGCAAAATTTTGGTCAGAGCGGAGTGCTAAAAGCCGAGGTGCTCACGCAGCTCGGTGAAAAGGAAAAAGCTATTGCCACGCTCGTCAACCGTGCGGAACAGGGGGATTTTTGGCTTTTTCTAATCAAAACCGATCCTGGTTTCGACAGCTTGCGCGGCGACGCGCGCTTTCAGGAACTGCTGAAGAAATTCAATTCGCCGCAGTAACCGTAGAAAGATGATGAAACGAAGATTCAAAAGCCTCAGACTTATTCGAGCTCCTTTTGTCGCTGCTGCATTTCTATTTGCCGCCTCAACACTCGCCGCACAAAAGGTCGAGACCGGATTTCTGGATCGAGCGGTCGTCGTAAACAACACCGAATACCGTTATCAGGTTTTTGTCCCTCGTGAATTCACGCGCTCAAAAACGTGGCCGGTCATTATCGTTCTGCACGGAGGCGGTACATACGGAAACGATGGCATTCGTCCAACAGACGGCGGCTTCGGGCGCGTGATTCGCTCCAGCCGTGATGGGTTTCCCGCAATTGTCATCTTTCCACAGGCCCATGCTGACAGAACGCCGGCTTGGCAGCTTGAAGGTGGTGAGGCCGCAATGGCGGCGCTAAAGAGATCGATCAAAGAATTTAAGGGCGATCCGAAACGCGTTGTTCTTACAGGCGGTTCGGCGGGGGGCAACGGAACGTGGTTTCTTGCGTCGAGGTACCCTGAACGGTTCGCGGCGATAGTTCCGATCTGCGGTTTTATCTCGAAGTTCAAAGGCGTCTCTAGTGGCGTTGAGTATCCAGCCCTTGCACCAGCTGAAGTCGCCGATCCCTATGCGTTCATCGCAAAAAAAGTTGCGTCGATCCCGGTGTGGATTTTTCACGGTGAGGCGGACAAGACCGTATCGGTTGGAGAGTCGCGAAAAATGGCGGCCGCGCTCAAAGCGGTCGGTGCAAATGTTCAGTACACCGAGCTACCCGGTGTCGATCACAACGCCTGGGATCCGGCCTACATCCGCGCCGATCTGATCGAGTGGATGTTGAAACAGAGGCGACGTTAAGGCTATGGCTATAGAAGTAGGTAAGAGTCTCGGGAATTACAAAGTCGTCTCCGCTATCGGAGCCGGCGGCATGGGTGAAGTCTATCGCGCGAGCGATACGAAACTCGGTCGCGACGTGGCGATCAAAGTTCTGCCCGCTTCGCTTTCGGAGAGCGCCGAGCGGCTCAATCGTTTCGAACAAGAAGCGCAGGCTGCCGGTGCTCTTAATCACCCAAACATTCTAGTCATCCATCACATCGGCATTCACGATGGTGCGCCGTACATCGTTTCGGAACTGCTCGAAGGCGAGACGCTACGTGAGCGGATGGGAGGCGCAGCCCTGCCGCAACGCAAAGCGATTGACTACGCGCTACAGATCGCCAAAGGACTGGCTGCCGCGCATGAGAAAGGCATCGTCCATCGCGATATTAAGCCCGACAACATCTTTATCACCCACGATGGCCGGGTGAAGATTCTTGATTTCGGTCTGGCCAAACTCACCTCCGCAACCGACGGCAACCAATCGCAAACTGAAGTGCCCACCCGCAAGGTGAATACCGATCCGGGCACGGTGATGGGCACGATGGGTTACATGTCGCCGGAACAGTTGAAGGGGCAGGCGGCCGATCATCGGTCCGACATCTTTTCATTTGGCGCGATCCTTTACGAGATGCTTTCCGGCAGCCGCGCGTTTCGCGGCGACTCGATGGCCGAAACGATGAGCGCGATTTTGCGCGAAGACCCGCCGGATCTTTCCGAGACGAATAAAACCGTTTCACCCGCACTCGAACGCGTGGTGCGTCACTGTCTGGAAAAGAATCCCGCCGAGCGATTTCATTCGGCACGCGATCTGGCATTTGCGATCGAGAGTCTTTCGGGAAGCGCAATCAGTTCCGGCCAAACGGCGACGATGCCCACGATCACGGCGGAGAGTAGCGCGGCCGTTGGCCTATCGGGTTGGTTGGGCAACGCGCGCGTAGGGTGGATTGGCGCTGGTGTCTTAGTTGTTAGTTTGCTGGCGGCACTTAGCCTGCTCTATTTCAATCGCTCAGAAACAAACACTGGCGCCGCGCGGCTTTCTTTCACGCCGCCGCCCGAACTCGCTTTCAATGATGCGCAGCCTGACGCGGCTGTCATCTCGCCCGACGGACAGAAGGTCGCCTTTACCGCCACGTCAGCGGACAGCAAAAATATGCTTTATGTCCGCAATCTCGGTTCGCCGGAGGCGAAGGTTCTGCCCGGTTCAGAGAATGCTCTGGAGCCTTTCTGGTCGCCGGACAGTCGCTCGATTGCGTACGGTTCCAACGGAAAGCTCAAGCGTTCCGATCTTAACGGCGCAAACGCGCAGGTCTTGTGCGACGCCGCGCGTATGGTCGGAGGGACGTGGAACAAAGACGGCGTCATCGTCTTCGTTCCTGATTACCGAAAGACCCTCGTGCAGGTGTCAGCGCAGGGAGGTGAGCCGAAGCCCGTGGCGATGAAGATCGAAGATAATACCGATGAACGACATCGTTATCCTTACTTCCTGCCCGACGGTCGTCATTTTCTTTTCCAGCGGCAGCTGACAGGCATTTGGGCCGGCTCGCTTGATTCACCAGAAACCAAACAAATTCTGCCGGACGATTCGCCGTTCGTTTATACGCCGCAAGGCTACCTGGTCCTTGTCCGCAACGACGCGCTCGTCGCGCAAGCCTTTGACGCCACACAGCTCGCGCTCACGGGCGATGCTATGCCGATTGTTACTGGACAAGCGAACGAACTCGGCACCCGGCGGTTTTCTGTTTCGGACAACGGTGTCCTGATTTGGCAGGGGAAATGGCAGCGCGATTATCAGCTCGTCTGGTTCGACCGCGAAGGGAAACAGACGGGTACGATTGACGCCCCGATGAAGGTCGCCATCGGGCAAGACCCGCATGTTTCACCTGACGGAAAACGCCTGGTGGTCAAGCGTGATTTTAATCTTTGGGTCATTGATCTGGAAAAAGGCACGGGACTTCGGATCACTTCGACCTTCAGTCAAATTCCCGCCTGGTCGCCGGACGGCAGCCGCCTCGCATATACAGGGGATGGCGGTCTGACGGTGAAAGCCGCTAACGGCTCGGGTGAAACTGAAACTCTTGTACCAGGAGCGAACTTTCCCGCCGATTGGTCGCCTGACGGGCGCTTCATTATTTTCCTGCACCGCGGAGTGAAAACGCGGCGCGATGTGTGGGCGCGGCCGATGTCCGGCGATAGGAAAGCGTATCTGTTACTGAATTCGCCGTTCGACGAAACGAGTCCGCAGCTTTCGCCGAACGGGCGCTGGCTCGCCTACGCATCGGACGAAACCGGCAATTACGAAATCTACGTCGAGTCATTTTCTGCGGACGGAAAACTCGGCGCGGATAAAAAGCGCGTCTCGACCACCGGCGGCGTGTTGGCCGTCTGGCGGCGCGATGGCAGCGAACTCTTTTTTGTAGCCGCCGACGGTCAGATGATGTCGTCAGCCGTGAAGACCGGCGGGACTGAATTTGAGTTCGCCGCGCCCAAACCGCTCTTCAAAACTCGAATGATGGCGTGGGTCCTGGGTTTTCACGAATATGATGTTTCGCGCGACGGGCAAAGATTTCTCATCGGCACCTTGATTGGTGAACCGACAGCGCCACCGCCGACCGTGATCATGAATTGGCCCGCACTGCTGAAGAAATGACGTCAAGCCGAATGAAACGCTGCCTCCAAGGCAATCGTGTTGAGACCGACGAAGCGCTGAGGTTCTGTCGCGCCGATGGTGCAACTCTCGTCAGCGAATCGTCATCGTCCGGCAGTGAAGCAGGGACGGCATGGCTCGGTTCGACTTCCCAATCGAACGAGATCGAGACGAGCATCCTTCCTCACAAAACTGATGCGGGCATCAGCCGCGCCACCGGCCCCACGACCGCACTTCCGGCACAAACGCCTGCCCCAACCGGCGCGCTCGCCAAACCGAAAACCCGCAAGACGATTCTGGTCGCGGCCGCAGCTTTGCTAACACTGATAATCGGCAACGTCAATTATGCGTGGATCCTATTTTATTCCGGACGAATTGATGAAGCGAGACCGAGGCAAAACGTTCTGTCGAGATGTCTCCCGATTTCTGGTTATCTCATTTCTCTCTCTTCAACGTTTACCGATTCAACGGTAAACATGCTTTGGCTGTTGAAGAATTTGCGAAGAACAACGAAGTGCGCGACGAGGCCGAAGCTGCGAGATTAGTAAGAGAGAGTTTTGCCAAAGGCGGCTGGCCGGCGTTTCTCGCAACAGTGACTAAAGAGCACGCCAGAGTAAAGTCATCGCCATACACTTTGGCAACCTTCTATGCCGAGCTTGGAGAAAAGGATCAGGCGTTTGCTGTGCTCAACGAGGCAATCGACAAATGCGATCAGTTCATCGGTTTCATCAAGGTCGACCCTGCTATGAAACGCTTCAAGCCGATCCGCGTTTTCAGCCATTGCTGAGAAGGGTCGGGTTACCTGAATAGGTATGAAACGCTGCCCCCAATGTAATCGCGTCGAGACAGATAAGACGCTGAAGTTCTGTCGCGTAGATGGCGCTTCACTAGTTGCCGCGCCGCTTACGGAATCTGAGTCGGCAACAATGACTCTTACTCCATCACCAGAGAGCCACGAAATCACCACGTCCTCGCAGAACCAGAAACCGACGACGAGCGCGTTGGGTGCTATTAAATCCATCGCGGTGTTGCCGTTTGCAAACATCAGCGCGGATGCGGAGAACGAGTTTTTCTGCGACGGTCTGGCTGAGGAGCTCCTCAACGCCCTTGCGAAGGTTGATGGTTTGAAGGTGACGGCGCGCACATCATCATTTTCTTTCAAGGGTAAACAGGTCAACGTTGATCAGATTGGCCAAACACTGCGCGTGAACACCATCCTCGAAGGCAGCGTGCGACGCGCGGGCAATCGCCTGCGGATTACCGTTCAGCTCATCAATGTTGCGGACAGCTACCATTTGTGGTCCGAAAGATATGACCGCGAGCTGAAAGACATTTTTGACGTGCAGGATGAAATCACGCTCGCGGTAGTAGCCGCACTCAAGATAAAACTGCTTGGAGAAGATCAGGAGGCGGTGTTGAAACGAGGTACTGATGATCCGGAGTCGTTTGAGTTATATCTGAGAGGACGTTTTTATTGGAACAAGCGGACCGGAGCGGCACTCAACAAAGCAATCGAATTGTTTCGGCAAGCGGTGGCAAAGGATCCAAACTTCGCTCTCGCCTATGTAGGCATCGCCGACTGCTTCACGCAGATAACGCTGTATCTCGGCACACATACTACCGAAACATTGCCGTACGCCCGAGCAGCAGCGGAGCGCGCGCTTCAGTTGGACGATACCGTGGCGGAAGCGCACGCCTCGATGGGCCAAGTCCATTTTCGGGCCTTGCAATGGGAACAGGCAGAGCAGGCGTACCAGCGCGCGATCCGTCTCAACCCAAATTATCCGACGGCGCACCATTGGTACTCCGAGTACTTCCGTGTGCTTCGGCGCCGCAATGATGAGCTGCGAGAGATCAAACGTGCGATGGACCTGGATCCACTTTCGCCCCTCTTCTGCACATTGGTCGGCGAGGCCTATCGGGGTGGGGGCGACATGGCGGGCGCCGTCAATGAGTGGCAACGCGTGATAGAGCTTGAGCCGAACTTTCCGCTCAGCCACTTTTTTCTCGGTGGCACATACGCAGAGCAGCAACGCTTTGACGAAGCAATTGCGGAAGCTGAGAAGGCAGTTGCCCTCTCTGAGCGTGGCGGTCTGTTCCTTGGTGGTCTGGGTCAATCATACGCACTAGCCGGCAAGGAGTCGGAGGCGATGGCGATAGTCGCCGAGCTTGAACAGAGATATGCCGAGCATACGGCTTCAGGCTTTAATCTGGCCCAGGTTTACATAGGCCTTCGAGATATTGAACAGGCTTTGACGTGGCTCGAACGGGATTTCGAAACCGGCAACACTGGTTGGCTGGTATACGTGACGTTTAGGATGTTCTACGACCTGCTTCGCGACCATGCGCGCTATCATGATCTCCTGCGACGCATGGGAATGCGAATAGCCGAATGAAGTAATAGCGCCTCAGCAACACTTCCAGACAATCTGAAATAGATAGACGACGAAGCCGACAGGTAAGTACAGCGTTGGGCCCATTTTCCCTCCCAGCCCAAGTCCCGTCCCGTAGAAGATCAACGTGCAGATCACACTCTGGCCTACGTAGTTAGTCAGTGCCATTCGGCCAACCGGCGCAAAGTGATGTAGCAGCTTGTTTCCGCTCGGACCAATCCAAATCAAACAAAGCAGTGATGCATACCCGGCGCTCAACGGCAGGATGCCCACCGTGTCGGTCACCGTATGCAGCCAGGACTCCGACGAGAAAGTCCATGCGTAGATCACGTTGAGCGGAACCCCGGTGGCGATCCCGAAGACCGCCAAGCGTTTGATGATTAACCGATACTTCTGCAGATTCTTGTGTATCTCGTTTCGGCCGAGGTAGAAACCCAGTAGGAAACAGCCGAAGATCTTAAACAGCATACCGCTTGTAATGACGTAATCCAGTTGATTGAACCAGTTGCTGACGTTGAGGCGTACTATCTGTGCAACGCTCCCGCTCGTCCAGACGTCGATCCTTGTATCGTTAGTGAAGCCGAAGCGGTGGAAGAGCATATCCCGCGGAGCTGTAAACGACTCAGGGGGAATCGCGCCGGTGAGCGTGATAGCAGCGGGAGCCACCAGCGCGAGCGCCGAGAACACGAGGATTGTCCGATTGCGAACTCTGGCAAAGGGCAGAAGCAGTGCTCCGCACAGGGCATAGAATTGAAGTATGTCGTCGATCCAGAATTGAATCGCGTGCGCCGCGCCGATCAGGTACAAAAAAAAACCAGGCGTCTAAGAAAGAAGCGATGAAAGACCAAGCCTTTCGCTTGGGCGCGAGTGAGCAAGATCGAGAACCCTATTCCGAAAAGTACCGAGAAGATGGTGTAGAACTTCCCCTCGATCAGAACCAGTTCAAGGAAGTCGAGTGCTCTGTCCGTCGAATAGGTGTTCATGCTCTCCTTTGCGGACTCCGGCAAGTAAAGGTAGAGGGAGTAAAGGATCATGTTCGCGGTGACTATTCCGAAAAGCGCAAAGCCTCGCAGAACATCGAGGAACTCGAATCGTTCCTGTACCGCTGTCGGGGTCAATGTCACGGCTCGCGCAATTCCGGATTCCATAAGGGTGTTTACCTGTTGGGTTCTGTCGCCTAACGCGTAATCGAAGAGGTCGGGTCTGCCACGTCATCCTGCGCCGATGGATATCACGACTGTTACCTCAAGCTCTTTGAGCTGATGCGGAGCCGCGACAGAGAGATGGCTGGCACCTTTAATGATCCTCGCCGCTCAAATGCCTTCATCCTCCTGGCCAATATTAAGGAATTGGGATTGTTGACTGTCCAACTTTAAGAAAGACGAATTTTGTTTTAGCACATGGGGGCTTTCCCTGGACCAGAGAGACCATGGCCCTCTTCGAGAAGCCGAACGTCTACGCGGATGTCTCGGCCCAAACATTCCTGCTCTATCCGCGTGCTCTCAGTGAAACATTAAGAGCCTGGCTGGAATACGACCCGGAGAAAGTTCTGTTCGGCACGGACACAGAAGACGGCGTGGTGTCGCTGGACCTGGGGTGGGAAGAATTAGGTTGGATGACCACGCACACCGCGCGTCAAGCGCTCGCTTAGCTCTCACGGGAATGATGAACGACGGCGAAGTCACGCGCGAACGCGCTCTGCAAATTGCTCGAATGGTGATGCGTGATAATGCCATTAAACTTTATAGTCTCAAAATAGTCTTGAAGAACGAAGTTGAGTGGTTTAGTGCATCACTCAATTTATTCGCTGGGCAACCGAGTCGTTTTTATAACGCCTTGCAGCTGACCGCGCGCGATTAGTAAAAGTATGTTGCGTCCCGCAGCTTCCGGTCCACATTCAGGGCGCACCGCGTCCGGTCACTCTAACCGCGAACTCGTAATGTGGAACGCTGAATTTGAGGGAGTGCCCCTACCACTGGGCAAGCGAGCAGAGATCGCATAAAATGCCGATATTCGCGGAGTTTGCGGCTACTCCCTGGTCCCAATAATCCGCGTAAACTATTGATAATAAACGGTTTATCGCCCGCTTGGCTCAGTGATAGGGGCGACACTCGTAAGTGTCGCCTTTTCTTGCGTTTACAGACACTCTGAAAATGCGTTGTGCTCTTCTTGGGCGTCGGTAAAGTGAATAAGACTGTTCAGGTCCGTGAGGGTGTAGCTCATTGCCAATGACGATCGCCATTGGGTAGCGGCTCAACTCACACCTAAAGGCGGACAGCAGGTTAAAAATTGATGGATGCTTGAATTACCACTAATTCAGAAGTTGAACTTCACTCCGAACTGGATCTCGCGCGGTCCTCGCGTAGCAGTAATCCGGCCAAAGTTTGGGTTGAGCGGCTTGCCAAAGTTCTCGTCCCCAACGACATTGTTCAAGCTCAGGCCGGCATCGATACCATTGAAATTCGTATGGTTGAAGGCATTGAACATCTCCGCGCGGAACTGAAGGCTATAACGATCATGAATTCTCCAGTTCTTTACTACCGAGAAATCAAAGTTCTTTGTGCCGGGTCCTCGTATGGAACCGCGACCGAGGCTGCCAAACCGCCCCAACTCAGGTAATGAAAATGCCGCCGGGTTGAGATATTGTAGCGAGTCACCTGGGTTGTGAAGGTAAATGGGTACGCCGAGAACCAAGTTAGGGCGCTGGCCGAGATTGCCAAAACTAGCGGCTAGACCGGCGGTATTTGCGCCGGACGTAACATCAAGCGGAGTGCCTCCCAGGAAAGAGGCGATCGCATTGAGCTGCCAATCTCCTAGAATGTGACTCGCGACGGCGCCCCATCTCTTGAACGATGCTCCAGGTGTAAGCAGCCTGGAAAGCCAGGCGCTCAGAGAAGCGGCGGTTGGCCCAAATCTGGAGCGCATGGTAGCTGGAATCGCCGGTGGACTCATGCATGAAGACGGTTGCAACACCCGGCAGCCTGCGACTGGCATTGATTAGGTCATTCGCATTGGGATCATTGGCTCGAACGGCCTGGGCCACGGCAAAGCGGGCCCTCGGAACAACATCGTTCCAATCCAACGGTCGTTCGATATGCAGAGCATGATTTCCTATGTACGAAGCTTCGAGCACGATGTTCTTCATGACTTCCCGAGAGATGGTCAGATTCCACTGCCAACTCTCAGGCGGACGGAAGTCCTCATTCACAGTATCGAAAGACGTCGTGCTGGCGAGCGCACTCTTCAGCCCGGGATTGATGGTGTCGAGGCTGCGGAAGGTAGGACTATCATTGAGAGAAGAACTGCTTCCTCCCCAACCCTGATCGACTGTCTGAGTCCAGGGAGGGTTGCGTCCTAAGCCGAGCATGCTCCCAATTCTCGGCCGGCCCAGGTAGCGTTCGCCGCCGAGGCGAAGCGCGGTCTTGCCATCACCAAAGATGTCCCAAGCCAAGCCCATGCGTGGCTGGAAGCCCTTATCGTAGTTTTTTACCAAAGCGCGGCTGAACTCGCGGGTGCCGGCTTTAACCAAAGCGCTGTTTTGATCGGCGCCATCGTAAAGTCTCGGTACAAAGTTGGTGATGCGATCATTAGCAGAGTAGGGCTGGCCGTATCTCGACCACCGTAGCCCGAGAGTGAGCGTGAGTCTCGCACGTATCTTCCAGGTGTCATTCCCATAAAACTCCAGGTCCTGCCAGCGGGCTCCTGATGGTCCGCCTCACGGTAGCAGCCAAGTGGCAAGTCTTTGAGCAATGTGTCAGCAATTGCATTGCCTGTGCGCGTGCTAGTCCCACAAAACTGGTAGAGCTCAGGGCCGAGGATGGTGTCCTCATTCTTGATGTTATGGCTGAAGAGTCCACCGACCTTGAGGTCGTGGGCGCCCCGCACTTTAGAGAAGTCGTCCTTCCAGATGAACTGGTCCTCTTTATTGCTCCATGGGGCACCGTGGAGCAGAGAGGCATAGCCGTGCGCTCCCCAGAAAGTAGGAAATGGGGAGCCTGACGGATGCGGGAAGACCGTGGGAAACTTAGTAGCGATCTCGTCGTTAAGCGCCTGACCTGCCGGGTCAGTCGTGATGAAGATATCATTGCCCGAACGCGAGAACTGGAAGTCGTTTACGGACGATGAGCTTAAGGTGTTTGTTACCTTGATGGCAAAACTCTTGCTGGGTTGGGCCCAGTCTGAGTCCACAGTCGGAAACCCAGAGTCACCAAATAATTGAGTCCCGCGAACCCAGTATTCATTGATCCAACGGACCATCAGGTTCGTCTTGCTGGTGATATTCACATTGCCGCGGATGAGATCCTGGTGGGTGTCAATCGGGGCGGTTGGGGCAGCGATCCAGTTCTGGCCTGTTGGATCTCCCGGATTATTAGGATCGGCGTAGACTTTCAACAACAAGAGACCCACGGGGCTGAGGCGGTTAGCTGGAATCTTGTTGCCCGGAAACGGGTCACAGATTCTTGCTGTTGGATCGTTAGGATCTGGCCTACAGGTGGCCGGGTCATGCGGCAGCGGATCCGTCAGAACGCCACTAAAATCTCCCAGCTTCTCCGCTGCGGTGGGAACTCTGGCGCTACGCACCAGACCGCGCCGTTCGCGGCGCCACTCCTCTGACCAGAAAAAGAAAGCCCTGTTCTTTTTGATTGGCCCATTAAAGTTGAAGCCGAAGTTGTTGTAGCGAAGCGCGGCCTTAGGCTGGCCGGCCCTGTTGAGAAAAAAGTCACCAGCATTCAACACGTCATTACGCAAGAATTCAAAGCCGGTGCCGTGAAACTGATTGGTGCCGCCTTTGGTGATCAGATTGATGACGGCGCCCTGTGCCTGCCCAAACTCCGCGCTGAAGCTGTTGCGCTCAACACGAAATTCCTGAATAGAGTCTATCGATGGATAGACCAGCAGCGTGTGGTTTGAGCCCACGTCCATATTGTTGACGCCGTCAACGGTCCAGAGATTTTGGTTCGAGCCATTGCCATTCACCGATGCACTCACGAACGAATCAAGTCCGGTACCGCGGGTAGTAAAATTGTCGTTCGTGGGCGAAACACCTGGCACCATCAAGACCAACTGGGCGTAGTTGCGTCCGTTGAGTGGCAGCTCCGTCACCTGCTTCTCTGAAACGAGGCTGCTTACCTCACCGCTGCGCGTTTCGACAAGCTCGGCTTCGTTGGACACAGTGACGGTTTCGCTTACGGGTCCAATTTCCAGGTTGAGATTAACAACCAGGTCAGCATTGACGTGCAGGTCCAGGCCGGTGCTAACGGTCTTTTTGAATCCCTGCGGCGCTGTGCTCACAGAGTAGCGCCCAAAAGGTAAACTGAGCGCAGAGTAGAACCCTTCGTCATTGGCTACGACCGTGCGCGAGAACCCTGTCCTCTCTTCCTCGATTACTACTTGTGCTCGGGGAACGACGGCGCCTGTTGGATCTCGCACAGTGCCGCTGATGCTACCAACTGTACTCGTCTGGGCATCCACTCCAATGGACAAGGCAATGGCCCACATAAGCAGCATCGTTGGGAAGAAGTTTCTTCCCCGAGCGAGCCGACCACGTTCTCTTTCCATAACGGCTCCCTCCTTTCGATTTGTCAGCATAGGCCTCTATCGCTTCAACGGAAGTTTTCCACTAGCATGATGTCTTGGCCGCTGTGATCGATCTGTACGTAAAGAATCTGTCGCCGGTCAGGAGAAACGGCTATACAAGTGGTGCCGATTGTTACTTTGCCTAGCTTGCCAACCTGTCTCACCTTGCGAGTCGCAAAGTCGAAAAATTCCATAGCGACTCCGTCTTTCGCCTCCGGGTTGATGAAGTAAAGGCCATCATCTGCTATCGCCCAATCCCCATTGTTTTCGGAATGGAACGAATCCAGAACCTGAAGCTCTTCGCCGCCATCCACTGGCACTCGCCAAATGCCCTTGGCTGGACCTTCCCAACCCTTGACGTAATAAACATACTTTCCGTCAAACGATTCGAAGGCCAAGCCCCCTCCTTGCCTGGTAACCTGTACGGCTTCGCCTCCCTCGGGGTGCACTCTCCAGACCTGGTAAACACCGGTACGGTTGGAAGCAAAATATATCCACTGTCCATTCCTCGACCAACTCGGCACAATGTCGTCAAAATCACCCGTAGTGATCGGGCGTGGCTGGCCACCTGCTGTGCTGGTTACATAAATATGGCCTCTGCGCTCTTCGAAAAAATCGAAGGCGATTTGTTGCCCGTCGGGAGACCAACGCGGGGTGCCTGCGGCCTTATTAAGAGAAGTCACTTGAATGAGGTTCGAGCCGTCACTATCGCACATCCATATCTCTGGGCTCCCAGAGCGATCCGATGCGAAGACGATTCTTCTCCCATCGGGGGAGAATTGAGGAGAGACATCGTTTCGCGTCGAGGCGATAAGCTTCGTCGATGGATTACTTGAGACAGTGGTGCCGAATACTTCTATTTTATAGATGTTGTAGTCTCCGGACCCCTGCACGTATGCCAAGCGGTTCCCACGGCGAGAAATATGTGGATACATGGCGTCATATCCGACGACGGTTATCCGTTCCGTTGCGCCTCCAGAGGCCGGAATCCTCCACAAACTGCCGTTGTGTGCAAAGCGGTTGTTGGTTGCTGAGAAAATAATTTCGCGACCGTCCGCGGTCCAGGTTACACGAGTAACAGGTGTGTTCTCGAAGGTAAGACGCCTGGGCTCACCGCCAGTGATGGGCGCTATGTAGATATCTGCTGAGACGAGAGAGCTTTGTCTAATGAATGCGACACTCTTACTATCCGGTGAGAATACCGGTTCAGAATCACCCACGTAATCAAAACCACCCAGATTCTCAGTCGGCCCTGTCAAAGGATGTCTTGCAAGAGTGTCAGGCGAGATTAAGAAAATTTTGCCGGGCTCGTCCTTTGAAGTTTTAACTGTAAATGCAATGAATTTACCGTCGGGAGACCAGTCCCAGGCAGGAGGAAAGGGCACGTTTGAGCCCAAAGTAAGGAGCTTGCGCTCCGCACCACCCGAAGCCGGCACTATGAAGATTACGGCCCCGGTTTCAGTGTACCGAACGAAAGCGACGTTCTGACCGTCGGGTGACCAGACCGGGCAGAAATCGGCCCTGGGATCAGATGTAAGCCGCAAGGGCTTTTCAACGCCTATTTGTTTGACATAGACGTCAATATTGTTCTCCTTCTCATCGGTCCAAACGTAGGCAATCTGATTCCCATCGGGAGAGAAACCACCCACCCACTCCGAGCCTGCAGAGCTCGTGAAGGGAACAACTTTCATCGGCGGCAGCGACGATTTGACGGTTCGACTTGAGGCGTAAAACCACAATAACCCGCCAACCACCACCACCAACGTGGCGGCCAACAAACTTAATCGTCTTGCGGTGAACCTACTCTTCGCGCTGCGCTTTGACGTTACGCTCTTCAGATCTGTGAGCAACTCGGTTGTCGTTTGATAGCGCTCGTCTCTGTTCTGGCGCAGTGCCTTGTTCACGATCAGCTGTAATTCGGCCGGTGCTTCAGGCACGTAATTAGCAAGTGGCAGAGGCTCCTGGTCAGGAATCGGCACCATGACGTCCGCAGCGTTTTTCGCCTTGAATGGGAGCTGTCCAGTCACCATCTCGTAAACCAATACGCCAAGGCTAAAGATGTCTGTTCTATGATCCACAGACTCACCTCGCGCCTGCTCTGGCGACATATAACCGACTGTTCCCATTATCCCCGTGTCCGTGTTCGTCACGGCTGTCGCTGCCAAGGCATTGATGGGCGTCTGCTGCTCAGTCAGCTTAGCCAAGCCAAAGTCCAGCACTTTGATGTAGCCATCCCGCCTGAGCATCACGTTCTCGGGCTTAATGTCGCGGTGCACAATACCCGCTTCATGCGCGGCCACTAATGCAGAGGCGATCTGTTCAGCGATGTTGAGCGTCTCGCTCAGCTCCAACTCCTTACTCTTGATGCGCTCGCGTAGTGTTACTCCATCAATGAACTCGGTAGCGATAGAGTGGAGACCATCTAAGTGGACGATCTCATAGATAGTGAGAATATTGTGATGGTTCAGTGCGGATGCGGCGCGTGCTTCGCGCTCAAAGCGCCGCAGACGCTCGGGATCACTGGTTAGATGTTTAGGTAAAAGTTTCAGGGCCACAGGACGGTCCAAACTGACCAGCGACTGAGCTGCTATTGCCACAGCCGGTGTTTCCAGGAAGCCCGTCTCCTGCTCGTAAGAGCTGAGTAGTGAATTCACTTCGCTGTGCAGCAACTCGTCACCGGCACAAGCCTGGCCCACAAAGGCAGGGCGCTTACTGGGCGCCTGTTCGATGGCTGCCTCGAACACTTCTTTGACTCTATGCCACTTCTCAGGTGTCACTTGCGTCACCGTCGGACTTCTGGGTCATTGCCCCTCGGACCCGGCCCTCTGCCTGTCCTCCTCAGCCGAGTTCTCGCCGCAGCCAGGCCTTGGCTACATTCCAATCCCTTTTGACCGTTCTCTCCGACACGTCTAACACTTTGGCTGTCTCTTCAACACTCAGGCCGCTAAAGAATCTCAGCTCGACGATCTGGCTCTGCTGCAGATCGATCTGTGCCAGTCTGTTCAACGCTTCATCAAGCGCCACAAAGTCCAGGTCTTGCCCCGGCAGGATCACGATCGCCTCCTCCAGCGGCAGACGAATATCGCT